>Ga0326513_10002320_pt1 | contig 14091 bp, 24 predicted proteins | sample 2_2465_0518_D_FD_203654 | JGI IMG/M metagenome (GOLD analysis project Ga0326513, IMG submission 203654) | Bovine rumen microbial communities from UC Davis, California, United States - 2_2465_0518 | ecosystem: Host-associated > Mammals > Digestive system > Stomach > Rumen | place: USA...
AATCAGAAATCAACTACCTGCAACTCGTCAAGTTCAGTATATCAGATTTCTGATATTGGACAATACCAATTTCAGAAAGGAGGGAAAGAATGTACGAACGCTATGCAGCGCTCAGGGACAAGGCAGGAGAGACGGACTACTCCGTCGCCAAGGCGATTGGGATTTATCCGTCGACTCTGTCCGACTGGAAGCGCGGCACGTATACGCCGAAGCTGGACAAACTCAAGCTGATCGCTGACCACTTCGGAGTCACGCTCGACTATCTGGTAGGAGGTGACTGATATGCAGCAAAGGTTACTTAACCTCAAAACCCTCCAGTCCTATGTCGGACTCGGAGAAAAACGAGCGGCACAGCTGGGACGTGAAGCGGGTGCTGTCGTGAGATACGGAAGCAGAGTTTTGTATGACAGGGAGCGGATAGATCAGTACATTGATCAGCTCCGGGAAGGTGGACACAATGGCGCAACTTGTAACTGTATTTGAAAAGCCCGTAAAAATGACTGTCACCGAATCCTGGGACCCAATGGAGATCCGGGAGATGTGCATCAGCCATGACTGGTATACCGGCGGAACAATCAAAGACTATGACACCCTGCTGACCATGGTGCAGGAGCTCAGCCCTACACCGGCGAATATGCTCCGGGTGGCACAGGATATCGCGAACCACAGCACGGACGACGAGGACGGGCACGCTTCGATCGAGATGATTTTGTTCGTGATCGCGAATGATGTTGTGATCAGGACGTTTGAGTTCTAAGGAGGGAGACATGAAAAAACTTATGTACACCGGCGCCGGAATGTTCCTGCTCGGTATCTGCTGCGGCTCCCTCTGGTGGTCGGCGGCTCTCGTGGTAATCGGTGGATCTCTCGCCGCGATCGGCGGGATGTATATGGAGGATGCGGATTATGACAGATTTTGAGGCTTTTTTCATTCTTGACAAGGAACTAGCGGAAGCTCCGCTGCTGGATGACTCCCAGAGGGTGCTGATCCGGAAGTGGTTGCACAGGTTTGTGGAGACCAAACTCAAGGGCAAGGAGGAGCAGGATGGACGAAGTAATTAAGAAAATCGGCGACCTTAAGATCGCCGGTCAGGTGATCGCCGACTTCCTGCAGATCCTCGGCGGGGATGCCTCGGATGATAATTTCGCCCTTGCCACGATCACTCTCAACGGTGACGGGTTTAAGATCTCCGCCCACGGTGCGGACGCTACGATCTACTACCGGGAGGGCGACGAGCAAAGTTTTTCCTACGAGAGGACCAGGAAGTGACAGAACTGGACTACAACATCATCGGCACAGGATCCAGCGGGAATGCAGTCCGGATCGAAAATATCATGTTCGACTGCGGGGTGCCGTTCAGTCACATGAAAGAAGACCTTTACAAGGTCGACACCCTCCTGATCACTCACTCCCACAGCGACCACATCAAACCGGCGACACTGGAGAGGATCCGGAAGGAATTTCCGGGAATCACGGTATTCGGTAACGCCGACGTGGCGTATCAGTACGAGGTCGACATGGTGGTCGGGACGAAGCCGTTCACACTCCGGAAGAGGCGGAAGATCATCCCATTCGACGGGGTGCACGACGTACCAGTGACAGGGTACGTCGTCCAAATGAAGGGGCTGAATATCCTGTATATGACCGACACCGCCCGTGTAAATCCGCCGGGTGATCTCCTGCTGGATTATATCTTCCTGGAGTCGAACTTCGACGAGCGGAAACTCCGACAGGAAGCGAAGAGATATAAGCGGAACGGATATGATCCGTATCTCTCGGTCACCAGACATCTCAGCACCCAGAAGTGCAAGGAATTTTACTACATCCACCGCAGGAATGCTGAATCTAAATTAATCGAACTACATCAATCAACACGATTCTACTGAGGACTACAAGATGGAGCTGAACCTAATCGAATATGAAAACGACATACAATACCAGATCCCGCAGGTCCGTTTCCCCGCGTTCGAGACGTATAAGGCGCAGGCGGAGGAGATCAGCGCATACATCCGCTCCCTGCCGGTGACCGAGGACAGCATCAAGGACGTCCGGGCGACACTGGCGAAGGCCCGGAAGCTGACCGACCGGCTAAACCGCTCCCGGATCGACATCAAGAAGGAGATCCTGTCCGGATATGACCAGTTTGAGGCACAGGTAAAGGAGCTGTGTGACATCGTCGGAGAAGCGGATAAGGAACTCAGGAAGAAGGTCGATTTGCTGGACGAGATGGAGCGGAAGGAGAAGCTGTCCGCGATCGAAGAGATCTGGGACAAGAGGATCGCCCAGTATGACAGGATCCAGAAGCTCTGGCCGTATTGTTTCGACCTGTTCTTTAAGGAGCAGTATCTCAACAAGACCTACTCCATGAAAAAGATCGAGTCCGAGATGGCGGACTGGATGGAGGATACCTTGAGCGACATCCGGACGGCGGAAGGACTCGGAGAGGACTATCTCTATGAGTACAGCGTCACCTGTGATCTGAATCAGGCCATCCAGAACGTGAAGGCCAGACGGGCATGGGAAGCGGAACGCACTGAGGACAATGACGACGATCCTCTCGCCGAGCCCATGGCCACCTTCACCGTCATCGGAGAGAAGGACATCAAACTCACTGAAATGTTACTGAAGGAAAACGACATTAATTATAAGAAAGGAAACTGATATGGAACTTAGAAAAAATCTGCAGCTGGTAAGCGTGGAATACGAGAGCAACGGCAAGAAAGCCGTCATGACCTTCCTCGACAAGGAGAGGAAGCAGGTCAGGGTCGTGAACTTCAACCGCCAGATCTACCAGGACGGCAAGTACATCGATGACGAGGACAAGGGCAACAAGGTCGATCAGTGGTGTTCCGATTATTTCGGCTGCCGTTTCGACGAGCTGGAGAACTGCGTCGGACAGGAGAAGGATGTCTATTGCTATGACAAGTTCAACTCCCTCTGGGAAGTCGATCAGATCGAGAAGTTCACCGTCGACATGGTCGGCCAGATCTACCAGACGGAGGTGAAGGAGATCGTCGTGGACGAGTACTTCATTAAGATCCGGTACGAGATCGAGGGCAAAACCTACGAATCGAAGATGACCTTCGGGATCTTCATGAAGGACAGCCGGGAATGGTATCAGGATCCTGTCAAGAAGGAAGCACAGTACCAGAGATTCCTGGAGAAGTACCACGTCCCCGTCGAACGCAAGGACGAGCTGATCGGTCATCCTTTGATGGTCGAGGTCAAGTCCGCATTCGGCAACAACTACTACGGCGACATTAAGAAATTCCCCAACAAGAAGTGAGAGCGATGAAGGACTTACTTTTCTACGACATAGAGGTCACGGCATACGACGCACTGGTCGTCTTCCTGGACATCGACAAGCAGGAAGTCGCTCACTTCTGGAACAACCGCGAACGGAAATATCAGGACGATCCGTCCGGCTTCGAGGATGTTCCTGCCCTGATCGAGGGCAAGATCCTCGTCGGGTATAACAACTACACCTACGACGACATCATCCTCACGGCCATGATGAACCAGGCGCGAAGTATGCCGGGGACACTTAAGGCAATTAACGACACCATCATCGACGGCAAGTTCGCCGGTGAAAAAAGCCGACTCATCGAGTCGCTGGACACCATGCAGCAGATCGATGTCTCTCACCCGTCCCTCAAACAGATCGAGGGGAACATGGGCAGCTCTATCGTCGAGACCACGGTCGACTTCGATATCGGACGTCCTCTAACCGACGAGGAACGGGAGGAGATGCTTTACTATTGCCGGCACGACGTGGCCGCAACGGTGGACATCTACAAACTGAGAAAAAAGTCATATTTCGACGTAAAAGCCGGACTCTGCGCCATGCTTCCGGGCGACCTGTCGGAAAAATCTTACAGGTGGAATACCACGACCATCTCCGCGAACGTCCTGCTGGGGGACAGTAAGCTCACCCTCTGGCAGCATCACAGAGTTCCGGAGAGACTCTGGAGGAATGTCCCAGGTATCCACGAAGAAGTGTGGAAAATGTGGGAAGACTGCACCACGGAGGAGGCTGTTCTCGGCAAGGGCAAGAGCAAGACCATCAAGGCCTGCGGATGCACGTTTGTCTTCGGCATGGGAGGGCTCCACGGAGCCCCTTCCAAACCGATCCGGTGCGGCAGGGTGAAGCACAAGGACGTCGCGTCGATGTATCCGAGCGCCATCGTTACATTAAACGCACTCGGAGAAGCGACGGAGAAATACGACGCCATGCGGAAGGAGAGGATCAGCATTAAACACTCGGACCCGATCCGGGCGGCTGCTCTCAAATTGATTCTTAACTCTGTATACGGCAATTTCAAAAACAAGTATTCCTCACTTAATAACCCGATGGCCTCGGCGACGGTCTGCATCTATGGCCAGATCGCCCTGTTCTCCCTCTGCAGGGAACTGCACAAGGCCGGTTATAAGATCATCAACGCCAATACTGACGGCGTGGTCTACGTGGACGATCCGCGCCTGCAGGACAGGGACGAGATGATCACGGAATGGTGGGAAGAGGAGTTTCCCGGATTCTCCCTGGAAACGGACTACTTCTCCGAATGGATCCAGAAGGACGTCAACAACTACATCGCCGTTGAGGAGGACGGACAGATCACTGTAAAAGGCGGAGACGTCAACAAATACCAGACGGACAAGTATTTCAGCAACAACAGCACCCGGATCGTCCAGATTGCGATGGTCGAGAAGCTGGTGCACGGCACCGATCCATTTGACACGTTCGCGGACAACCTCGATAAGCCGATCCTCTGGCAGTACATCCTTAAGGCCGGAAGCACATTCAAGGGAGTGCAGAACGCATCCGGCGAATGGCAGAACAAGGTCAACAGGGTGTTCGCAGCTGCGGACGGAGTGCCATATACCAAGCTCTACAAGATCCGCCAGGACGACGGACAGGTCAATTTCCCGGATGCTCCGGAGCGGATGTTTGTCTGGAATGAAGACGTCAACGAGATCCCTGATTTTAAGCAGGTCATCGATCAGGGATATTACTACCAACTGGTAACTGACAAACTGAAAGGATGGCCCGCGGATGTTCATTGAATACAAGGAAGGAGAGAAGCACGCCGGGGCCAGCGCGGAACAGTCTGAGACGATGGACAGCTTCCGGGACTGCGGTCTCCTGCTTACCAACGACGATGTGGTCATAGACATCGACCACCTTCCGAAGGAATCCATCAAGGCCCTGCTCAAGGAGTTTGGCATCGTCACCCAGACAGTCTGGACAGACCGCGGTGCTCATCTCTGGTTTAAAAAACCGGCATGGTTCACAAAACGGCGGGACGGAGTCTGCCGGCTCGGATTTGCGATCGAGCAGCACAACCGCACCTCAAACCCGAACGGCATGACCGTCAAACGGAACGGAGTTGCCCGCCAGATCGACAACTTCGGGACTCAGGCATTCCTACCGACAATCTTCAAAGTCGACACTAAAAACAAATATACCGATCTCACCGGCTGGGGAGACGGCGACGGCCGGAACAAGGGCCTTTTCCAGCATCGGATCGCGATGCAGAAAAACGGCGCCCCGGATGTCGAAAGAGCATGTAGTTTCATCAACTATCATGTCTTTTCCGAACCTCTGCCGGACTCAGAGCTGGAGGGCATCGTCCGCGATATGACGGTCGACGACTCCGAGAACAGACAGTCCGCCATAGCCACGGCCATCATGAACGAGTGCATGACCGTCAGCTACTCCGGAATGACCTGGTGGTACAGGAACGGCGAATATCTCGCCGACGAAGGAGACGCCAACCTGATCAGGCGAGTATATCAGGCCTGCGAAGGCGAGAAGACGACCTTCGTCGACGAGGTGGTCAAACAGATCCGATACCGCTCGGACATCGTACCGGCGGACACAGTGTTCCCGATCCGCTTCCGGAATGGGATCCTCCGAAAAGGCGAGTTCATACCGATGAAGAGTTACACGGATTTCACTCCGTACTTCATCGACATCGACTATAAGCCGGACGCGGCGCCTGTCCAGATGGTCGACGAGTACATCGACAATCTCACGGACAGAGATCCGTCATACAGGGATCTCCTGATGGAGGTGATCGGATACGTCATGGTCACCGATCCGGAGCGAATCAGGTCACTCGGAAAATTTTTCATGTTCCGCGGAGACGGTGCCAACGGCAAGGGAACGCTCCTGCAGATAATGAAACGGATCTACAACGCCAAGAACTGCACCAACCTCAGTATTAAGCAGCTGACCGATGACCGCTACAAAGTCACCATGATCGGGAAGCTGGCGAACCTGGGGGACGACATCGAAGCGGAGGCGATCGACAACGACCAGCTGAAGGTCCTTAAGAACATCAGCACCGCGGACACAGTCGCAACGCGACACATGTATGCGGAGTCCGAGTCGACCACATTCACCATCAAGTTGTATTTCACCACAAACTCAGACATCAGCAGCTTCGAGAAGGGATATGCCTACAAGCGCCGGATCGTCTGGCTGCCAATGTTCAACAAGGTCGAAAAGCCGGACCCGCGTTTTATCTCCAAGCTGACCACAAAGGAAGCGTTGGAGTACTGGATCAAGCTGATCGTCGAAGGATACAAACGTCTTTACACTAATATGGAATGGACGCACTGTCAGGCGGTGGAGGAGTACAACAGCCGCTACCACGAGAACAACAACGTCTGTGCCAGGTTCGCAAAGGACATCGATCCGGAGACGGAGATCGTAGGAAAAACGGTCTCGGAGATGCGGGAAGCATTTTTCCAGTGGGACACCGAGGACAACAAGTTCAGACCGAAACTATTCAAGGAGGCGGTCTGGGAACTGTACAAGATCGGACTCGGTAAATCCAAGGTATCGGGCAAGACCAACAGGGTATTCATGAGACAGGAAAGCACTAAACAGAAGTTAGATCACTAAAAACACCCTCATTTTTGTCAACTTTTGGCCTGTTTTGTCCACCTTTTGTCCACCTTTTGTCAACCGGGAACATCCTTCAAACCCTTATATTTCCTTACTTTCTTAAGAAAAGGTGGACAGGTTGACAAGAATATTTAGAAAAAAAGTTTTTGGCCAAAAGTAGTTGTTAACAACAACTTTATGTAAATATAAAAGTCTTTGAAAATTTCTGTCCACCGCTGTTTTTCCTCGGAAACGGCGGAAAAACGCCATTTCTGGTTGACAGAGGTGGACAGAAATAACAGGAGGAATACATGAGACGAACATATAAGCCGGTAGTCATTACCAATGACTGCGGAAAGTGCAAGTATTTCTTTGTCGAGTGGGATGACCAGGAACGCCGGCAGATTGATTGGTGCTGGTATATCACTGGTCGCATGACTGAGCTGTGTGATCTCTTAGTCTGTCCCAGAGAACAGGAGGCTGCCCATGAATGAAAACGACCTCGTAATCGTTATCTCAAACTTCGGCCGATGGGAGGAACCGCTCTGGAAGATGGAGATCAACCTCACCGAGGTTGTCCGGTCTGCCGGCCAGAAGATCAAGGAAGGCGCTTACATCTATGTTGATTATCCGATGCCGAGAGCAAAACGGATCCTGCGTCTGGTGGCGGAGTACGGCACGACGGATGACTGGTGCGCAGTCAATGAGGCGGTGAAGGATCACAAGAGACTGGCAGCATGGTGGAGGGAACTGATTAACAAATGAAGATTTACACGTATTACGACGAGGACGATCACCCAATACTGGAGGCTCCGACGCCGACGGAGTTAGCCCGGAAGATCGGCGTTACAGCACAGGCAGTGTGGGACGGGCTCCGGAGGAAGAGTCCGAGGTATTCGGTGGAGGAGGTGGAAGACGAGGATGGAGTATAAAACGAATCCGATCTATGTCAGATCCGGCGACCAGAAGGCAAAGAGTGACGCCGGCAAGGTTCAACTCACCCTCGTCCCGCGTCAGATTATCTGGGACATTGCAGAGGTCCGGATGTATGGCAACCAGAAATATCCGGAAGGAGGCCCGGAAAACTGGCGTCAGGTCGAGGTGCAGAGATACAAGGACGCACTCCTGCGGCATCTGCTGAAATACCTGGATGATCCTATGAGCGTCGACGAGGAGAGCGGTCTCCTGCACCGCCAGCACATGGAGTGCAACATGGCTTTTATCGCAGAGTTGGAGAAGGAGCTGACCAATGACCACCGAAAGAGTGATTGAGATCCTGGAAGATCATGTCTGCTATGAGCGTAAGAAGGCAAACGAGGCAGCTGTGGAGGGCGATGCGCCGTGGGCTGTCGCACATACCTATGCTGAGTTAGGTCTGGAGAGGATTAAAAACGAGATACGGAAGGAGGAAAAGAGATGCCACATGAGTGTGAGAGCTGCAGATGGTACGACGAGCGGAAAAACGGCCCGCACTGTGGAGGATGTACCAGTGCCTCCGATCACTGGGAGCCGGCCGACGGCAAGACTCAGGATACCGATTGACCGACTCCCGGACGCACCGGAGCCGACTCTGCCGTATCGGGAGCCGGAGAAGCTTGGGATCGGCGCCTGGATCGATCACGATTACAGGGTAAGGATGGCAAAGAAGAAACGCAACGACAGGAGGGACACGTGAGCGAAGAAGACATCATCGCCATGATCCGTGAATGGATGGCGGAATTGGATCTCTCCGTCTCCGAACTCGCCCGGAGGCTGGGGATCAGCAGGCACACGTTAACGAACTATTTGAACCGCGGGCGCTCGATGCCGGTCTGGTTACTGATCGATATCATGCAGGCGCTCGGCGGGAAGGTGGAGGTGGGACCGTGAGTGATTTAATCAGCAGACAGGATGCGATTGATCTTGCAGATGATCTACGGGACTACATAAGCGTTGAGGGATATTGGGCATGGATAGAACGGCTTAAGGGTCTGCCATCCGCACAGCCAGAGATCATTAGGTGTCACAGTTGCAAACACTGGACACGGACTATTGGAGAGATGCGAGGGTTTGGTCTGGGAATATGCGATTTTCACAATGCGGAGTATGTAACTTGTAACGGATTCTGCCACTGGGCAGAAAGGCGGGAAGAATGAGGTTGATAGATGCGGATGATTTTATTGCAAGCTTAGATCACGTTCCTATGGTACAAGAAGCAATAAAAAAAGCTATGGATTGTATGCCTACCATACCGCCAGAACAGCGGTGGATACCATGCAGTGAAAGGTTGCCGAAAGACATAAGACCCGTGATTGTCACATGGAAGAATACAGACCCTGCATCGTACTATCAGTACATTGTCGGAAAACATTACACGGGAACAGCCTGTTATAAGAACGGTAAATGGTACTGGTATTCAAGCACCACGGAGGATATGCTTGCGGAATATGGTCGATATGATGCCGAAGAATTTGACGAAGCAATCGAGTGCATTGCATGGATGCCGCTACCAGAACCATACGTTGAAGGAGGACAGTGATGGCTGAAATGAGGGTACAGGTCGAAATAAAAGGCGCAATGCTCGCACGACTCCGGAGGTATGCGGCATGGAGAGCCAGACACCTCCGGGCGCGGTTCCTGCGGCGGGAAAGGAGAAGGCCATGACCGGCCACGAATACATGATGCAGGTCCGGAGAATTGAATTGCGCATCCGCCGGATCTCCCTGCAGATCGAGGAACTGGAGTCAAGCCTGCTGCCGCAGGGGATACGCTACGACAAGGACAAGGTGCAGACCAGTCCGGAGGATACGCTGTCAAAGATCGCCGGCAGGATCTCCGACCTCGAGAAACAGAGGACGCAGCTGGTCAGGGAGAGGAGGCTGCTGCTCCTGGAGATCCAGGACGCACTCGACCGACTGGACAACGAGCAAGAGCAGATCGTCCTCGAGGCGTACTACCTCAGCCGGATGTCGATGCGGGAGATCGCGGAGATGATCAGCTATAGCATCAGATCGGTTTATACGTTCCGCAAGAGGGGCATTGAAAAGTTAGCAAACATTGCAAAGATAGAAAAGTTATAATTTATACTGGACGAAGTCCAGAAGTGCTGGAGGGCACAAAGCAATGAGAATCTATACTCTGGAGGGAGGCACTCATGGTAGAATGTTGGATTTGCGGTAAGGAAGCTACTCGGACACTGGCTCAGGAAAGAGATGGCTATGTCTGGGCCGAGAAGGGGATCACGACCAAAAGCATCTGTTACTGTGAAAGCTGTTACAAGAAACAGCACAAGACCGAACTGGAAGAGCGGGAGATGCTCGTAACGCTGAGGAAGCGCGAGATGTTCCGCAAGGCCTGCCGGAAGCTTGAAGCACAGGACACGGATATGTATGAATATCGGGAAGCGATCAAGGTGGTTGAAGATCACATTACCAAGCATCCCGATAAGTATGACAGCTCCTACGAAGTACTGGCCGCGATCGTTCTGGTTCATAACCGCATCCACGTTAAGATGCAGTACAAGATCAAGGAGTATCAAGTCGACTGTCTGCTTCCTGAGTATTCTCTGGTTCTAGAGATAGACGGAGATAGACACGAACATCGGAAAGGATACGACAGCTTAAGGACTGAATCAATCCTGAAGGCGCTCGGCCCGGGGTGGTCGGTGATGAGAGTAAGGACCGACGATCTGGACAAGAACGCCAAGAAGTTGCCTGAGGCCATTGATAAGTTTCTGGACTATAAGGAATCAGGACATATCAACTGGCGTAAGCTATAAGGCATTACAAGGGGAGCCCGTGTATCGGGACTCCCTTTCTGTTTTGTGGGTCGGGTCATGGTGGGAAATGAAAGAGTTTGCTGAGTCCTTCTACAAGTCCAAAGCATGGCAGAGATGCCGGGCGGACTACGTGAAGAGGGTCGGCGGACTCTGTGAAGAATGTTTGAAACAGGGGAGATACAGCGCCGGGGTGATCGTTCACCACAAGATCCATGTCACTCCTGAGACCATTACACAGCCGGAGATCCTGCTGTCCTTTGACAACCTCGAGCTCCTATGTCGAGACTGCCACGCGGCTGTGCACGACACGAGACAGCGCCGGTACAAGATCGACGAGCTCGGGCGAGTGATCACGCGGGAGTGACCGCCCCCGGTGGCGCAAAAATGACCGGCTCTAAGGAGACCGGTGGGCGGACTCGATTTCGGCGCATTTTCGCGCGCGTAAGGCGAAAATAGAGAGAGAACGGCGAACATGGCCGGAGAAAACGCGATTTACTCATACTATCAAGGACTTAAGGACGGCTCTGTAGCCGCCGGCAAGCATATCCACCTGATCTATGAGTATCTGGTCGCAGGCCTGCAGGAAAAGCGGTTTTTCTTCGACCAGAAACGGGCGAGTCACGCGATCGAATGGATCGAGGGACACTGTTTTCACGTCGAGGGGCCGCTCGCTCCGGAGCCGATCGAGTTGGAGCTCTGGCAGCGGGCGATGTTGTCGGCGATCTTCGGGATCGTTGACGAATCCGGCAATCGGCAGTTCCGGGAGATCGTCCTGGTCGTCGCCAGGAAGAACGGCAAGAGCCTTCTTGCGTCCGCGATCGGCAACTATATGTTCCGCGTCGACGGCGGCTATGGCACAAGAGTGTTCTGCCTGGCTCCCAAGCTGGAGCAGGCGGACATCATCTACAATGCCATCTGGCAGATGGTCACGCTTGATCCGGAGTGGCAGGAGTTGAAGGAGCTCAGCCAGATCACGGACACCCAGCACCGCAAGGTGAACGACGACTCGATGCTCGCCCGGCACCGTCAGACGGATCTGGCGATCCCGGGCACCAACTCGACGGTGAAGAAGATCGCCTTCTCCGCCAAGAAGTCCGACGGCTTTAACCCGAGCCTAACCATCTGCGACGAGGTCGCGAGCTGGCAGGGTGATCAGGGCCTTAAACAATACGAGGTCATGAAGAGCGCCATGGGCGCACGGCCGGAAGGCCTGATGCTCTCCTGCACGACCTCGGGATATATAAACGACTCCATCTATGACGAGCTGATCAAGAGATCAACTCGTTTTTTGTTGGGTGACTCTAAGGAGCGCCGGCTGCTGCCGTTCCTGTACATGATCGACGACGTCGACAAGTGGAACGACATCAATGAGCTCCGGAAGTCTAACCCGAATCTCGGCGTCTCTGTCTCCGTCGACTATCTGCTGGAGGAGATCGCGATCGCGGAGGGCTCCCTGTCAAAGCGTGCGGAGTTCCTGACCAAATATTGCAACATCAAACAGAACAGCAGCCAGGCATGGCTGTCGACCAAGGTCGTCGAGAATGCCAGCGGTGATCATCTGGATCTCGATGACTTCCGTGGGAGTTACTGCGTCGGAGGCATCGACCTCTCACAGACTCGCGACCTGACCAGCTGCAACATCGTGATCGAGAAGGACGGCGAGCTGTACGTGTTCGCCAAGTTTTTCCTGCCGGCGGAGCGGATCGACGAGGCGACACAGCGCGACGGAGTGCCATACCAGATCTACATCCAGCGCGGACTCCTGACGCCAAGCGGCGACAACTACGTCGACTATCACGACTGCTATGCCTGGTATAAGTCCCTGATCGAAGAGTACGAGATCTATCCGCTGCAGATCGGCTATGACCGATACAGCGCCCAGTATCTGGTGAAGGATCTCGAGTCCTACGGTTTCCACATGGACGACGTTTACCAGGGCGAAAACCTCTATCCGGTGATCCAGGAGATGCAGGGGATCATGGAGGACGGCCGGCTCCACATCGGCGACAACGACCTCTTAAAGATGCACCTCTTAAACAGTGCGATCAAGATGAGCACGGAGCGCGGGCGCGGGAAGCTGATCAAGCTATCGCCCGGTGCGCATATAGACGGATGCGCGGCACTCCTCGACGCGCTGACGGTGAGACAGAAATGGTACAGCGAGATCGGGGAGCAGCTGAGGAACGGGTGAGATGGGACTTTTTGATTTGATCTTTAAGAACCGGCCGAAGGAACGCGGGACATACCAGGGCAGCTATAAGCTGCTAAACGGGTATATGCCGCAGTTCACCAGATGGGGCGGGAACGTCTACGAGAGCGAGCTGATCCGTGCGGCTATCAATGCCAGAGCGACGCACATCTCCAAGTTGCGGGTGGAGATCCTAGGATCGGCACGTCCCGCCCTCCGGGCGAAGCTCCAGCACGCACCGAATGAGCTTCAGACGTGGAGTAAGTTCTTGTATCGGCTGTCTACGATCCTCGACGTGCACAACACGGCTTTTATTGTGCCGGTCTATGACCAGTACGGGGAGCCGTCCGGGATCTATCCGGTCCTTCCGGACAAGTGCGAGGTGATCGAGTTCGGCGGGGTGCCGTATCTGCGGTATAAGTTCGACCACGGCGAGACGGCCGCGATCGAGATGATGTACTGCGGCGTCATGACTAAGTTCCAGTATGCCAACGACCTCTTCGGCGAGAACAATCATGCGCTGTTCCCGACGCTGGACATGATCTCGATACAAAATCAGGGCATCGAGGAAGGCGTGAAGTCGGCCGCGTCGTACAGGTTCATGGCTAAGCTGACGAACTTCACTAAGCCGGAGGATCTGGCGAAGGAGCGGAAGCGCTTCACCGCCGAGAACCTCGCCGCGGATGCCGACGGCGGAGGCCTGCTGCTGTTCCCGAATACCTACGCGGACATTAAGCAGATCGAAGCCAAGCCATGGGTGATCGACGCCGACCAGATGAAGGCGATCAAGGACAACGTCTACGACTATTTCGGAGTCAATGACGACATCCTGACCAATAAAGCCTACGGAGACGCCTGGAGCGCCTTCTATGAGGGCGCGATCGAGCCGTTCGCGATTCAGTTCAGCGAGGTCATGACCAAGATGCTGTTCACCCTGCGGGAACAGTCCGCCGGGAACATGGTCATGGCAACGGCGAACAGGCTCCAGTACATGAGCAACAGCGACAAGCTGAATGTCTCGACGCAGCTGGTCGACCGTGGACTGATGAGCATCAACGACGCCAGGGAGATCTGGCAGCTCCCGCCTGTAGAGGGCGGTGATGCCCGGATCATCCGCGGCGAGTATTACAACGCAGACGATCGGGTCGCAGGAGGAGAGAACAATGACGAAGGAAATCAGAGCGTTTAATTTCGAGGTCCGCGCCGAAGAGAGCGAGGACCACGGGAACGTCCTCACCGGCACGCCGATCGTG
>Ga0326513_10002321_pt1 | contig 14088 bp, 11 predicted proteins | sample 2_2465_0518_D_FD_203654 | JGI IMG/M metagenome (GOLD analysis project Ga0326513, IMG submission 203654) | Bovine rumen microbial communities from UC Davis, California, United States - 2_2465_0518 | ecosystem: Host-associated > Mammals > Digestive system > Stomach > Rumen | place: USA...
GAAAATCAGCAAGAAAGCCTATTTTTTTCCAATCAAAATACGACTACCATTCACAAATTCTTACAGACATCCATTCGCCGATCGTATACATAAAAAAACTGCCTAACAAAACTTGTTAGACAGCCTCCTTTTAGTAGCAATTTGGCGCATATTCTAATTTTATTTCCCGTTAGGGAATATTTTTTAAATTCATTTTTCGCCATAGAAATTCCCTAACGGGAAATCAATGGATAAATATAATCCGCTACCCTATAAAAGAAAATCGTTACGCGATAACATTTAATCAAGTGGGAAACTTTAGTTATTTATTCAAGTTTCGCAAGTACGACAATGTATCACATTATATAGGAGAGAGTCCTGTTTAAGTCACAATTAAATGCGAAAAACCGCGTAGCGGTTTCATGTTAATAGAAATTATAAATAACACCATCATCTTTTTTGATTTTTCGGGGGCATCGAACGCCCCGAAAAATCAGAATATCATTGAAATGACAGAACAATACCATTCTATTAATATTCAACGGCTAACGCCGTTGTTCGCAGAGAAATTTAAATATTTATTAGTATGCTAAACTATATAATTTGAGGAACTTATGTAAAATGATTATCCTTATTTTTAGACATAAAAAAAGCAACCGAAGTTGCTTTTTATAACCTTAATTAGGATTTCTAATTATTATTCAGCATCTTCAGCAGGTGCTTCAGCAGCATTTTCATCAAATGCAGGAACATCGGCAACTTGACCTGCCTCAATATTCTCTACTTGTTGGTTAATAATAGCATCTTGACCTTCTGATGCGGTCTTGCCTGAATGAAAACCAACAGTTAAAATACAAAGCAATGCCATCAAACCAACGAGCGACCATGTGGCTTTTTCAAGAAAATCGGTCGTCTTGCGAACACCAAGAACTTGGTTTCCACTACTGAAACTTGATGCTAAACCACCTCCCTTGGAATTTTGAACCAATACAAGACCCGTCAGGAGTATGGCGAGAATTACAATTAAAATTATAAAAAATGTATACATAGTTGATAAATTTATTTCAGCATGCAAAATTACTTGTTTTTTTTTATTTTGCCAAATTTTTTGATATTATATTTTCATTTTACCATTTGGCTACCGTATCGTTATATATATTTTCGGCTATTTCTGTTATTATCGTTTCGCATAGTTCGTCTTGAACATCGGTCAGAAGCAGGTTGGAGTCGAATGTTTGAAAAGCCGAATATGATTTTTCAAACGACTCTTCAGGGTTGACATTGTTTGTGAAAACAACTTTTACCGTTACTGTCAGTTTTGTTTCTGCCGAATAACTATCTGCCGAAATAGCCATAGGAGTGAGTTGGTAGCCTACAATTTCTCCTTCTAACTCTAAATCACCGCTTTGCCGTTGAACTGTCAGTCGGGTTTGTCGAGTAAATATGTCTCGTATGCCTTCTGTCAGATTATTGCTTAACGTCGGATTAACAAGTGGAGCATGATTGGGAAAATCACTTATTGATATTGAGTGTGTTTTTGTATAATCAATTGATGCTCCATTAAATGTCATATTGATTTTGCATGAACAGCACAATATGATAAGCGAGCATACGATAAATGTGTTTAGTAGTAGTCGTTTCATAGTCCGTAGTCTCTTATTTTTCTATAAATAGTTCGTTCCGAAACTCCCAATTCTTTTGCCGCTGCTGTCCGGTTGTTGTGGTTGCGTTCAAGGGCTTGTCGGTATAGTTCGCGTTCAACCTGACTTTTGGTTCGAGGTTTGTCGTCATGAACCTCTTCTGCATAACCTTCTTCAATCTCATGTGATTGATATTGTTGTTGTGGTTGTGAAAGGTTAGAGTAGATATCAGCATCTAATGGCTGCTGAGCCGATAAAGCCACATCTCCTCCGCTACCATTGTTGTGTATGAGTGCACGCAATTCGGCAATCTCTTTTTTCATTTGCAGTATCGCTGTTACAATTGAATTGAGGGTTATGGCATCAATGCTATTGTCGCGATTATTGGCTAATGCCGGCACATTTGAATATTGTTCGTCGCTCAAGTATTTGCGAATAATGTTGGCGTCAATTATATGACCCTGTTCGAATGTGGATATGCGCTCTGTTACATTTTTCAATTCGCGTATGTTACCACGCCAATAGTAATGTGTCAGCAGATCGCGAGCCTCGTCGGTCAACTGCAATTCCGGCGTACCATATTGTTCGGAAAAATCAAAACTGAATTTACGAAACAATAAGGCTATATCGGTTGGACGTTCACGTAAGGGTGGCAGATAGATAGGTATGGTATTCAGACGATAAAATAGGTCCTCACGGAATTTGCCCAATTGTATTGCTTCTTGAAGATTAACATTTGTTGCTGCAATAACTCGCACATCTGTCTTGCGAATATCTGAACTACCAACGCGAATAAACTCGCCTGTTTCCAAAACTCTCAAAAGTCGAGCCTGTGTTGAGAGAGGCAATTCACCAACCTCGTCGAGAAAAATCGTACCTTTATCGGCAACTTCAAAATAGCCTTCTCGCTCTGAAATAGCTCCGGTAAATGAACCCTTTTCATGTCCGAACAATTCTGAATCAATAGTCCCTTCAGGTATTGCACCACAGTTGATGGCGATATAGCGATTGCGCCGCCGACCCGAATGGTCGTGAATAATGCGAGGTATAACCTCTTTACCAACACCACTTTCACCTGTAATCAATACGTTGAGTTCTGTCGGTGCAACCATTGTAGCCTTTTGCAGAGCCATGTTAAGCCCCGCTGAATTGCCCACGATTGAGTAGGCTCGTTTTATCTCTTGTATATTATCCATTCTAAATATGTACTGACATTTTGTCAGTCATTTGGCAAAGATACTGCTATTTTATGAGTTGAGCAAGAAAATAAAACTTTTTTTTACAATTATAGCAATTTTTGAACTTACACATGATTGAGATATGAAAAAAAAACATTATTTTTGCAGTCAGATTATTATTTGTTATCAGTCGTTAAATCCAACGTCCCATGTATATCAAGAAATCGCTGTTGTTCAGCCTATTCTTTTCTTTACTTTCAACTATCTCAAATGCTACTATTCATAATGTAGATATCGCCAATCCACAACAATGGCGTGTCTATGAAATGTTTAAATACGTAGGCGATACGGTGCTTTTTGACTGCCCAATGTATGTGATTAATAATTATTATAGCGGTCAGTTGACAATCGCACCTCAGAGGCTCTACAGTCCTACTAATCAGTGCATGCCCGGCTCACAAGACATGCTCAATATGCAGGCTATGAATTCTTATACTACTGCTTCGCTTAATTCTATATCTGACTATCATCGCATTGCTGAACAAATAGATGGTTTGAAAGTCAAAGTATTAAGTTCTGACTCATGGCAATATATTTCTGCTGATCGTTGGACCGGTATGCGTGAGCATGTGATGGTTCCGCCTTCGGTCGATGGTGATAGTATTCATAATCTGCTTGTGTGCGTATGGAATTTAGAGTATTACTTGGCTGAAAATTTTGGCACTGGCTTCGGACCTGATAATCTTGAGCAACACAAACGTCAGCAAACAAAAATTCTCAAAGCATTACGCAAGATCAACGCTGATATTTACGGCTTTTGCGAAATCGAACAAGGTCAAAGTGCTTTAAAGGAATTGTCTGACTCTTTAGGTAATAACTATACTTATATCAACGATGGTGGCGTTCCCTTTAGTAGTTATGTTAAAGTAGGTTATGTTTATGACTCAACAAAAGTGGAGGTCGTGGGCTTGCTGCAAAACATTGATAGTTATTACCAGCACCGCAAGAAAATGATCACCTTTCGTGAAAAATCGTCAGGCGAATCGTTTATCTTAAGTCTCAATCACTTCAAAGCCAAAAGCGGAACGGCTACAGGTGCTGATGTTGATAAAGGTGATGGACAAGGTGTATTTAATTTTACTCGCACCAAAGAGGCAGAAGCGGTTCTGTCGGCTTACGAACAATATAGCAAAAAGATAGATGAGGCAGACCTATTAGTTATGGGCGATTTGAATGCTTATGCAATGGAAGATCCTATAACTACTTTTACCTCAAATGGTTATATCGATTTGCACCGATTTTTTCATGCCGACACGAGTTATACTTATGCTTTTCGTGGCTTGCTCGGCTATTTAGATCATGCCATTGCCAACCAGTCGATGGCGAAGCAGGTAACAGGCATGGCTGCATGGCATATCAACTCTCCTGAAAGTGATGATTTTACTTATGATAAGTCTGACGACCTGACTATGTTCAGAGCCTCTGATCATGACCCCGTATTGGTTGGTTTACGACTTCGACATGTCAATACCGGAATAAACCCGACAATAGTGAATAATGCAGCTGTATTGTATGACGACCGGCAACCTGTTATTTTTGATGCCGAAAATGCCTATTACCGATTATATAATGTAAGCGGAATACTGCTGCAACAGGGACTTATCACCACTAATCGTTTTGAAATCAATAATTTGTCAAGTGGATATTATTTACTTGATGTGTTCAAAAATGGTGGTCGCGAACAGTTTAAAATAATTGTTAAATAACTATCTACTATGCAATTAGATTTGTTTGATAACGACTCATTTAAACCTGATGATAATCAATCAATAGGCGATAGTGAAGTTGCACGCATAATTCAATTACGTCAAGATCTTGAACGTTATAATCGAGAGTACTATATCAATAATGCTCCAACAATCAGCGACCATGATTTCGACCTACTGATGCGTGAATTGCAAGATTTGGAATTGCGGCATCCTGAGATGTTTGATGCCAATTCGCCAACACAGCATGTAGGTAGTGATTTAGGCGGTGCTTTCGAGCAAGTTGAACACAGATACCCTATGCTCTCACTTGCTAACACTTATTCAGAAGGTGAAATAAGAGATTGGTATGAACGTGTAATCAAAGGTTTAGGCGGACAGAAAGCAGAAATAGTTTGTGAACTTAAATTTGATGGCACAAGTATTTCGTTGTGGTATGACAATGGAAAATTGCAGCGTGCTGTTACACGAGGTGATGGTGTGCGAGGCGATGATGTTACACGCAATGTGAAAACAATTAAATCTATTCCACTTACTCTTAAGCAAAATGCTGATGCTCCATATCCTGAACACTTTGAAATTAGAGGTGAAATCCTGATGCCATGGATTGCCTTTGAGCAACTTAATCGTGAGCGTGAAGAGCAAGAAGAACCTTTATTCGCTAATCCTCGAAATGCAGCATCCGGCAGTCTGAAACTCCAAAAAGCATCAGAAGTGGCCAAACGTGGATTAGATGCCTATCTATATTATATGCTTGGCGAACAACTCCCTGCTGCAACACATTATGACAATCTGCAGATTGCTAAATTATGGGGATTTCAGATTTCTGACCATGTGCGAATATGTCGTTCAATAGACGAAATTATGGACTATATCAATTATTGGGACATTGAACGCAAAAACCTGCCTGTAGCAACTGATGGTATAGTGCTGAAAGTCAATAGTCTGCTGCAGCAACGCAATCTTGGATACACTGCCAAAACGCCTCGTTGGGCTATTGCATATAAGTTTCAGGCAGAAAGGGCACTGACACGCTTGAGAGATGTTACATATCAGGTAGGACGCATGGGAACTATAACGCCGGTAGCCGAACTTGATCCCGTGCATCTTTCCGGCACAATAGTTAAACGTGCCACTCTGCATAACGAGGACTTTGTCAATCAGTTAGACCTGCATATCGGTGATATGGTGTATGTCGAAAAAGGCGGTGAGATAATTCCTAAAATTACCGAAGTCGATATCAATCAACGCCAACCTGATTTTCAGAAAGTAGTATTTATATCTAATTGTCCGGAATGTGGTGCCAAGTTGGTGAGAAAAGCAGGAGAGGCTGCGCATTATTGTCCGAACAGTGATTTCTGTCCGCCTCAACTTAAGGGCAGAGTAGAGCACTTCGTTGAACGTAAGGCAATGAATATTGATGGTATCGGACAAGAGGTGGTTGAAACACTTTTTCGCATGAACCTCGTACATAATTATGCCGATTTATATCTACTCAAAGACCATCGTGCCGAACTCTTAAGTCAAGAACGTTTTGGCGAATTGTCGGTCAATAACCTATTGTCGGCTATCGAACAATCCAAGTCTCAACCATTTGAACGTGTTTTGTTCGCTTTAGGCATACCACAAGTAGGCGAAACTACTGCAAAAAAAATTGCACAAAGCATGCTTTCAATTGATAACCTTCTGAATGCAAAAATCGAAGAATTGCAAGCCATAGAAGATGTCGGACCGGTTATGGCACAAGGTATCAGACAATGGTTTGACGACGACAATAATATAATACTCATCGAACGATTGCGTTCGTACGGACTGCAAATGCAATGCGAAAAAAAAGATAATACTGATGGTCCGTTAAATGGACTTACTATTGTTATTTCCGGCACATTCATTCATCATAGCAGAGATGAGTATAAAGCCATGATCGAACAATATGGTGGAAAAAATACTGGTTCTGTCAGTGCCAAAACAGATTATATCCTTGCCGGAGATAATATGGGACCTGCAAAATTAGAGAAAGCCCGAAAGTTAGGGGTTAAGATTATAGATGAAGATAGTTTCTTACAAATGATTTCTAAAACAAAGTAATATATGGATATCAGACAACGGATTTTTGAGCGTAGAATGCAGAAGGTTGCGCCTCGGAAAAAAAATTATCGCACCTACAAGGATATTAAATCTGTCCTTCTCATTTTTGAAGATGACTATATCGAACACAACAACGTTATCGAACAAATGATTAGTCGTATGAAAAATGATGGCAAAGATGTTGTGGTGTGGGGATTTAGAAATAAGAAAAAAAATACATCACCGATCAATGGGGTTAATAGAGTTGTGGAACGGAAAGATATCAATTTATTTCATATTCCACATAGAGAGGTTATTGTCGAAATGTTGAGCAAGAGATACGACTTGTTGATTGATTTGCGCCTGCATCCGTGTGTAGCTATGCAATATCTCACTCTATATGCTAATGCCGACCTGAAGAGTGGGGCTGATATTTCTATGGTCGCCGACCAACTCAAATTATTAGATTTTATGATTAAACTTCCACAGCATGAAGGCGAACCAACAGAAAACGATTTGGTAATGCTCTTCGACGAAATAGTACGTTATCTTAACATTATAAAATAGACAACTATGCTTAATCTCAATGGACTTGGAGTTGCACTCGTTACTCCTTTTACTAAACAACAAGATATTGATTTCAAGGCCTTAGGTAAATTAGTTGACAACCAACTTAAGAATGGTGCTGACTATTTAGTCGTTCTTGGCACTACTGCCGAAACTCCAACCTTAACGATTGCGGAGCGCGCTACGATAGCAGCATTTGTGGCAGAGCGAGTTAATAAGCGTGTTCCGCTTGTTGTTGGTATAAGTGGCAATAATACTGCCGACTTGTTGCGAAGAATTACAGATGCAAGACTCTATAAATTCGACGCTTTGCTCACTGCTTGTCCGTATTACAATAAGCCTACACAAGAAGGTCTGTTTCAGCACTTTAAGGCTGTGGCTGACACTTCATCAATACCTGTTGTGCTATATAATGTTCCGGGACGCACAGGTGTCAATATGTTACCAGACACTGTCGTTCGATTGATCCGAGAGTCTGACAATATTGTAGGTATTAAAGAAGCCTCAGGAAATATCGAACAAGTCAAAGAGTTGATGTTCAAATTATCTATGATTGCTGATGTTGATGTTAATCCTGTAAATGGTGTTCCTGCTGATGGTAAACGTCCATTCTATGTCATATCAGGCGATGATAGTTTGGCTGCTGAAATGATTAGTCAAGGAGCGTGCGGTGTGATATCTGTTGCTGCAAATGCCTTTACTAAAGACTTCAAACGATTAGTTGATTCCGACTATGATAAAGCAATGGAATTGCAAAAAAAATATGCCAAAATAGTAGAGTTACTATTTGCTGATGGTAATCCTTCCGGAATAAAATGCGTACTCGCCGAACAAAATAAAATTCAAAATGTTTTGCGACTACCGCTTGTGCCGGTTGGACAATTAACTCATGATTTAATCAAAAGCGAACTATCTCGTCTTTAATGTCTTTTTTTTAAATTCTATAGTCTAAATGTTCAGATTTCGTCGATTAACCAACACACCGTATGCTGCATTTGTCTCTATGGGTAAGTGCATAACTATCGGTGTGTTGAAAAATTATATCACCAATCTGCAACTTAGAAAATCACACATACCGGCAGATATTGTTCTAATATCTTGCCCTGACTATGAAATGCTCTATAGTCAACCATTACCTCAATAAAATCAATTCAAGACATTGATTTCATTATATTTAGAAATTGTCTAAATTGTCAAAATTGTTTTTCAATCTTGACATAGAAATCTATTGTCAAAATTGTCTTTCAAACTTGACACTTAGGTCTTATCACAATTGTTTTATATTGTAAAAATTAAATTGTAAAAATGAAAAAGAAATTATATTTAGCAATGTTCTTGCTATGTTTTATTGTGTCAGAGAGTATTGCTCAATCTGCAGCAGACCTGCGTCTGCAAGAGATAGAAGTCTATGGAGAAAAAAGTGAAGTGGCTTCTAATCTACGAAATACCATAACAGTGCTTACAACCGAACAAGTTCAGTCATTGCCAGCCACTTCGCTCAATGAAATACTTGACTTATTGCCCGGAATAGATATCCGTACGCGAGGTGCTAATGGTGCACAAGCGGATATATCAATGCGTGGTGGTACTAACGATCAAGTACTAATCATGCTTAATGGTGTGAATATCACCGACCCACGAACGGGGCATGCCAATCTTGACATACCTATAGCCAAATCGGCTATTAGTAGAATAGAAATCCTGCAAGGAACAGCAATCGAACATTTTGGTTTTAATGCTTTTGCAGGAGCCATCAATATCATAACTACCGACCCAATAAATGATAAAGACAAACCATTATCGCATCATATATCATTAGAAGGTGGTGGTTATGGCTATTTTGCACCTGCTTATACGCTACGCGGTCAACATCAAACTCTTAATTGGATAGCATCTGCTGATTATAATCGTTCAACCGGCTTCATGCACAATACTGATTATGACTATGGTAATTTATATACTGCCGGTCAAACCAATAATAAAGCCGGTCAGTGGAAATGGCAGTTAGGTGGACAAATGAAAAAATTTGGTTCAAATGGATTTTACACACTTAAATATCCCGACCAATACGAGCAAACTCAAACCGTTGTTGCATCTGTGGGGTGGAGTAAGAAAATCAGTAGATGGACTCTTGAGAGTACAATCAATTATCGTTTGCATAGAGACAAATGGTTTTTGTTTCGTCCTGACTACGATAATTACCCTGATAACTATTTACCAAATCGCCATATCACACAATCTGGTGGATGGAATATAAAAGCCCATTATCATACTATTTTAGGACGAACGAGTGCAGGACTTGAATTGCGTAATGAAAATATCTTGTCATCAGTGTTAGGCGAACAACGTAGAGATGCTGACAATATATCTGTATATAAATACATGAAAAACCGCTTTAATGTCAATTATTTTGTCCAGCAGTCGTTTGTACGGCATAATTGGTCTGCACAAGTAGGCATTGCCGGCAACTATAACACTATGTTCGGACATCATTATTCGTATGCAGCACAAGTAGGTTATAGTTACGCTTATAAGTCAACCGTTTATGCCAATATCAATAGAACATTTCGCATGCCTACTTTCACCGATTTGTATTACCAATCTGTTACGCAAATAGCCAATCCACAACTACATCCGGAAATAAGTTATAATTTTGAACTTGGAACAAAATATAACCGTATCTTTTCTAACATGTGGCAACTCAATCTTGCAGCCTCACTCTATTATCGAATCGGACAAAACATAATCGATTGGATCAAGCGACCTGAAGATGAAAAATGGCAGTCTGCCAATCATACTCGTGTTGATGCTATGGGAGGTGAAGCCTTTATTCGATTGCATGACCAAAAATGGCATATCTTGGCAAGTTATTCATTCGCTAATCTGAACCAATCTATGGAGGATAACTATAATGGTTATGTATCAAAATATGCACTTGACTATCTACGTCATAAGGCAACTATCGAATTTGGTCATCCGATATGGAAAGGGTTTGGTGCAACATGGACTTTCTCTTGGCAACAACGTCATGGCGACTATGTTGATGTATCAGGTCAAGTAAAAAAATACACACCCGTAAGTCTATTTGACGGATGTGTATATTGGAAAAACAATATGATTAAAGTCTATGTTCAGGCAAGTAATCTGCTCAACATTTCATACTATGACTATGGCGGCATTGCTCAACCCGGACGATGGCTAAAAGCCGGTATCCATATTCAACTATAAGGGCAACATTTGTTATTTCTTACCCTCAATGTAAACAGGTATTCTCAACACTTTGCCATCTTCAGTTACAATATCAAAGTACAATGATGTGAGATCATGTGAACGTGTTTCATTTCCACGTCTGACAATCACCACGTTCTTTTTTTGTTTCGCACTTAGAAAATCGGGATACGGATTGACAATTTTCCACTTTTGGTCGCATGTTACGATTATTTCAAATACATCTTTCTGACCAATGCGTACTTTGTCAGCATTAACGTGTATGATGTCTATACCGGTATTGATTTTCTTAAGTGGATCAAACTTGTCTTGATAAACGGTTATTGTATCATGAAATACTTTTGACTTATCGGTCAGATAGATTTTCGATGATATTTCATTTATGTAAGTGTGAGGCTGCGCTGTTACATTGAGGATATCGCCTTTGCGAACTGCTAATATGTTTTTTTCAATACTATCTACATACCATTCGACATTACTTTTAATTGTAATATCGTCGGTACCACCGGTATCTGCAAAACGCAGGGTATTCGGGATTGCCGCAATACCATGCACAAAAGTATTCCACTGCGACGTTGCTAATATGGTTCCGGTAAACGACTCTTGTATCTCAACTTGATAAGCAATAATACCTTGTTTGGTCAGTCTGTTATATGGCATGTGAATAATATAGTCTTCAATGCTGTATTGTTGCTTGAATGGTATGAATTGTTGGAAGGCTATGACATTTTTTTCGTTATCAGTATATTGCTCATCTTTAATCTTGCTTTTAAGCAGATTATGTTCTTTGTCGGCAAAGCGTATTAAAACTTTTGTCTTCACACCATTCATGTGCTCTAAGACTAAATTGGTGTGAATCAATACACCCATCGTACCATTACGATAACTATTATCACTTGCGCTTACACTCTTGATTTGCGCTTTCATTATTGCCAATTGCTCTGGTGATGGCGCTAAAGTCTTTTGATTGATATTGATTACCTTGATTAAATTCTCGGCTCTGACAATGATGGAGTCATGACGCGCTGTATTAAGCGGATTTTCTTCAATCTTGATTAAAATAGATTTGTTAGCATTGGTCTTCTCGCATTTTATCCAATCAGGGAAGTAGATTATTTCCCAATGAGGCATCGAGGTCAACACATCTATTGTCTGCTCACCTTTGTTTCCTTGTACTACTATGTTGTTGTCTGATACGTCAATATATTTTTCTGCTGCTTGCTGTATCAAAGTGAAAGTTACAACTTTTGATTTATCGTTGGCTGCACGAATGATAAACTCTGCATGCCGTATGACTTCAAACGTATTGCGTTCAACATATATTGACAGTGTGTCGTCAATGCGTGTGGCATTGTACCAATCTTCAAAAGCCAATTCTACTTGCCACTGACTATTCGACTTGATGACTATATTCACTGTCGTGTCGGTAAATGGTACAGTAATAGTTGTGTCTGGAATATTAAAGTAAGTATGTTTCTTGTTGACTTTGTTCTCTTTTGAAGTATTGTTTTGCTTAGGCTGTTCGTCTGTATTTTCACTTTCTTTCGCCTTTGCTTTTGATTTCTCTTTCTCTTGGTTTATGGCTGTCTTGCATTTTTTTATCCAATTGCTTACATCGTAGTATGAACTGCAACGTGAGTTTTGTATGTACTCAAATGCTTGTAGAGATTTTTTATACTCACTTTTCTCATAATCTCTTATTGCGCCCTTGTATATACCATCGCAAAAATCATCAGCCGATGCGTAAAACGATACTAATAGTGTCAATAATGCTAATGAAATAATCCTTTTTAGTCTCATAATTTATCTTGTTTATCAAATTTTCTTTTTTAATGCCTTAACTTTTTTCAGTTTTTCTACAGTTAAATCCCAAACATCTTTATAATCACCTTCTTTCATCCAATCAGGTGTGTCGTTGTAGTCAGCCTGAAGTTGACTTTCTATCTGTTGGCATTTATCTAATGTTACCTGACGTTTGGCGTCATACATCTTATCGTCATCATCGATATACTGATTGTCTTCCGCTCTTTTAATGTTATCTAATAGATTGATAGACTCTTCGAGTGCCTTGATATTATCTTTACTTGCAGAATTGATTTTTTGGTCAAAGAGTTGTATTTGTTCAATCTGATAGTCCGATGCTTCTTGACGTAATGCTGAATTTTGTTGATACTTATAAATAAAGATTCCACCTCCGACAATTAAAAGTAGCACACCAATGATTATCGATATTACTAATCCTTTCTTATTTTTAGGCTTACTTTCTGTTTTCGGCTTTGCTGCTGATTGTTGTTGATTGTCAGCAGGCGTTTTTTGTTTTGCAGGTTTCCCATCTATTCGGGCTGTAGGTTTGCCAAATCCTGGTTTTCCAGGTGATAGTGGAGCCGTCTCATGCGAAATGCTATTGTGATTTAAGTGTGCTTGTGCTCGTTGATATACCATATCTGCTGTCGGACGCTCCCATGTGTTGAGTGCCAGCATATCGGTGATAATCTCTTTTAATTCATTCGACACATCTGCTGTAATCTCCGGAATATCAGCACCACCTTTTTGCATGCCACCGCCAAGTGGGTTGAATGGGACATCACCCATAATCAGTTCGTAAATCATGCTACCCAATGCCCATATATCACTTGCTTTAACAGGGGCTGGTTGAGCAGAGAAACGTTCAGGACCCATATAAGCCATCGTTCCGCTCGAAACACTATCATCAACCTTCGACATGCTCTTACGTAGGGTAGAGCGGGCACGCATTGAAATTCCAAAGTCGGTTATAACGTAGGTACCGTTTTGATGTATCAATATGTTGTCAGGCTTAATGTCTTGGTGTATTATATCGTTGCGGTGCAGATAATCCAATCCCGATGCCACATCAGATATCACGTGCCATATCTGCTCCTCTGATAGGTCGCCTACTTTTTTTGTTAATGAACCTTCTGAACAATAGTCCATTATCAAATATGGCATATCTTTCCATGAGTCAACATGCTTTGGAGTGAGCAAACTGGTGTGATTAAGATGATAGACCTTTGCTAATTCAGATGAGAAAATACGCAGGCCGTCGGAGTCCAAACTCTGACCGGGGGCATATATCTTAATGGCTATCTCAATTCCGGTTATGGTATCCTTGGCTAACCATACCTCAGAAAAACCACCACGTCCAAGACGACGGATAAATAAATAGCGATCGGCAAATAATAAATCTTGTTGAAGTGTAACTGTTTCTACCGGCATAATTAAATTTTAATTAACGAAAAATAAGTAGCAGTATGCCACAAATAGCAATCAATCCTAAAATGATAAATAGGATTGTTTTTAGGCGATTATTACTCTTTTGCAATTTATGTGATGTCGCTTTTTGTTGTTCGAACTCGGCATCAGCGCAACCCGACAGTATCTGCATCAGTGTAATGGTTACATTGTCGTGCCAATGGGCTTTCTTATCGGCTTCCCATAACTCATCTCGGCATTGTTGCATTGATGTTTGGTTGGCTGCTATAAGACGTTCAATATCGTTGTCACGCATATTGCCGCACAAACCATCACTACAGAGCATAATTATGTCATTATCGTGCAATTCGTAGTCTTTCACATCCGGTTCTGCCACATTATACGGGTCGCCAAGCGAACGGGTTATCACATTGTTATTCGGATGGTCGAAGG
>Ga0326513_10002323_pt1 | contig 14084 bp, 11 predicted proteins | sample 2_2465_0518_D_FD_203654 | JGI IMG/M metagenome (GOLD analysis project Ga0326513, IMG submission 203654) | Bovine rumen microbial communities from UC Davis, California, United States - 2_2465_0518 | ecosystem: Host-associated > Mammals > Digestive system > Stomach > Rumen | place: USA...
CTGCAGATATATCGTCATGGGTTACAAACCTACGAGGGGCAACAAGATGGCAGCGGCAACGACCGCCTACCTTACGACTTTCCTCGCGCCGGCGATCAGCAGGAAGTTCATACTCCAGCCCACGCCCACCGGTTACAAGCCGGACTTCGACGGCATAGTCGAAGCACTCAAGAAATACGAGAAGGGCAGGCATCCCGTAAGGTTCATGGGATTCCCTTCCTACACCTTCTTCCTCTTCCGTCTGCTCGAAGAGAGAGGTCTGTCTTTCAAGCTTCCCGAAGGCTCGAAAATAATGCTCGGCGGCGGCTGGAAGCAGTTCTACCAGGAGGCCGCAGACAAGGACACGTTCTACCGCATGGCGAAGAAAACGCTCGGGATAGAAGAAGAGAATGTGGTGGAGTTTTTCGGCGCGGTGGAGCATCCCATATTGTACTGCGACTGTTCCGCGCACCACTTCCATGTTCCGGTCTACGGCAGCGTCGTCATAAGAGACCCGGACACATTGGAGCCCGTCGAGAACGGCAAGGTCGGCCTGGTCAATCTCATATCGCCGCTCACCAAGGCAACGCCCATCCTCTCGGTCATGACGGATGACCTAGGCGTACTTCATGACGGTACTGACTGCCCCTGCGGAGTCAAGACGCCGTATCTCGAGATAATCGGAAGAGTCGCACCGGAAGACATTAAGACATGCGCTGCGGGCGCGGCAGATATCCTGGAGGGAGTGAAAGTATGATCCTGTTTGACGGCAAGATATATGAGAGCATCGAGCAGAACCGCCTCCTCGAAGAGCTCCGGGAGAAGATTCCCTCCATACTGCAGCGCGAGCCTCTGTCGCCGGAGATAATAATCGATGCGGTAGATCAGCTCCGCACGGATACACTCGCGGGTAAGTTCGACGACCTCCTCGCAGACCTTCCTCAGGACATGGTCGAGACCTATAAGAAACAGGCCGTCACTCTCCTGTCGAGAGAGCACCTCCGGATGAAGGTCAGAACAGAGCTCGGCAACACAAACGAGTACATAACGGAGAGACTCGAAGGTTTCTCGCAGATCAGGGTAAAGAAAGTCCCCCTGGGCGTCATCTTCCACATCGCTGCCGGCAACATGGATTTCCTGCCTGCGTACTCACTCGCGGAAGGACTTCTTACGGGCAACATCAACATATTGAAGCTCCCGTCCGCAGATAACGGACTGTCGCTAAAGCTGATAATGCAGTTCATCGAATACCAGCCGCTCCTCAAGGACTATATCTACGTGTTCGATACGGCATCCTCGGACATCCAGGGCATGCGCCAGATGGCCAACCTCTGCAACGCAATAAGCGTCTGGGGCTCCGACATGGCGATCGAAGCCGTACGCGGTCTGGCACCCACCGGCGTAAAGCTCATAGAGTGGGGACAGAAGCTCGGATTCTGCTATGTGTCCAATCCGGACAGGACCGCCACCATTGCATCGGACCTCACGGGTCTGGCAAAGCACATCGCTTTCACAAAGCAGCTACTCTGCAGCAGCTGTCAGGTCATATATCTCGATACGGATAACATAGATGATGTTCGATCTTTTGCAGAGCAGTTCTTGCCTTACCTGCAGGAAGCAGTCGGAAGCAATGCATCTCAGGAGATCGGCATCAGGGCAAGAGACACGCTGGTCGCGTATACGCAGCGCCTCAAGGGTTATCTCGGCGAGCAGGAAGTCTCATCTGACGTCATCCGCGGTCAGGGCATGAGCCTTATCATCAAGGAAGACAGCAAACTCGAACTGTCACCCATGATGTGCAACGTCCTGGTCAAGCCGCTTCCTAAGAGCAGGCTTACGACCGAACTCTACGAAAGCAGGAACTACCTCCAGACGGCAGGACTCATCTGCCCGCATTCAGAGCGCGCGGAACTGACCGGCCTTCTGGTAAGGGGTGGGCTTGTGCGCGTCACCAAAGCCTCTGACATGAGCTCGTACTTCCCGGGCGAGGCGCACGACGGCGAATACGCCCTTGACAGGTATATGAGAATCGTTAATATCCAAGAAGATTAGATAACTAACGAGGCAAGATAATGAGAACAGTTCTTTACATGTTGGCCCAGTGCACCTGGGGAATACTTCAGACTTTGTCGGGATTCGTCGTCTTCCTGATATGCATACGCGACAAGCACTACTTATATCACGGCGCCGTTGTGACGGAGTGGAAATTCGGTTCGAGCGTGTCCCTGGGGCTGTTTGTTTTCGTCTCGGCAAACCCATACTACAGAGGCATCCCCACGCGAGAAGAGACCACCTCCCGCCTGCTCGTACACGAATACGGCCACACCATACAGTCGCTCATCCTGGGTCCCCTGTACTTCTTCGTGACCGGCATTCCCTCGATCGTGTGGGCGTCGGTCCCGGCCCTTCACAAGATGCGCCGCAAGAAGCAACTCTCGTACTTCTCCTTCTACACCGAGCGCTGGGCAAACTACCTCGGCGAGAAGGTAACCAAGACCAAGTCGATGGGGCAGCTGTTCATAGATTAAGACGACCTGTGCAGATTTTGTGACTAATAGAGGGTCATTTACTCACAAAAAAAACACAATCGGCCAAATGTGCAGATTTTGTGAGAGTTTGGCGCCTCTGCACTCACAAATCCGTCACTGCCCCTGATCCACGCCAAATGACAAGCAAAAAAGAGGGATGCCGCACAGCACCCCTCCATAACTTAACGCTATATCACCCGGATCTTACTGATACTCATTCACCTGATACTGGACAGCGACATGTTGTTCATTATCATATGGATTCTCAAAAACAGAAAGATAACCATTAGGCAAAGCCCAAACATATCCATAACCAGAAGATCCCTCCGAATAATAGTTTCCATTTGCGTCCATGCATTCATGCGCGGGTAATCCATATACAGTCTGGTAGAAATTCACCACATCATCTAATGATCTATCTGTCTCTTCATAACGTATCGCTGCAACATAGTCATCTTTAAGAAAAATAGTATATTTATAGCCCATAGAGTAGTAATCCATGTACGAATCAAAGGTGTCAGAATAATCCCATGGTTCAAAATACAGGAACCCGTTTATATCATCAATCATCTCGTTGCTGTATAGATATTGATTAAAATAGAATAGCTTGGCAACGACTTCGTCTTTAGTATAAGTCAGAAGCGAATCATCTATACAGAAATATGCACCATTATTCTGAATCAGGTCTGAAGGAGACGAATAACTTCCTAAGCCGTACTTGGCCAATATTTGTGTCATCGAGCCACCCTCGAGCATTGAATCAAGATTTGAATTGATTACATCATATATCTCATCTGCATCTTTGTTGACAGCGATAACATATTGTTCTGAGCTATAGGGGTCATCAATTACGTCAAAATCTGAATAATCAGTTTCTATTCTATATACATCTTCGATATTAGTAAGAATTGCATCTACTTCCCCATTGTATAGTGCTATAACAGCCATGTTGACACTGGAATATCTGACAATCCGCTCTTCGCCGATGTCTTCTGTCATATAAATATCCGATGTAGTTCCAACAACAACTCCAACAACAGAATCACTAGATACTACATCGTCATTTGTATCGAGACCCGAATCATCCCTCACTACAAAACACAATGTGTTAGTGTAGTAAGGTATGTAATCCAAATTATCATACTGTTCTTCAGGTTCCGGCATACCGGCAATACATATACTGTTTGGATCTTCGGCGACTTTATCAAATACGACGGTGTAATCCACATCGCTATAATCGATCTTATAGTCGTTGCCCAATAGTTTTTCAATCAAATCGATATCAATCCCAACGAGTGCATCGCCTTCATAGAATTCAAACGGCGGAAAGAAACAATTGGTAACTACACAAACCTCAGGCAATTCAATCGGAGTAGGCGTTGGAGTGGGAGTTGCTGTTGGCTTGGGCGTTGCCGTCGGCTTTAGCTTTTCAGTTTCCGCTGGTTCAGTATCCCAAAATGATTGTTTTTTACTTGTTTCTGTAGTTTCATCTCCGGGTTGCCCGAAAAAGTTTATGTTAACAAAGTAGTTTTGGATTTCCTGAATAGCTGTACATCCGGATATAGAAAATGCTAAAGATAATGTCAGTAAAATAGCCAGTGATTTCTTCATGATTGTATGCTCCAGAAAGGAAAATAGGTATTATTAGTTTTATGATGCTGCAACTATAAACTGCACACTTATTTCATCAGTAAATTCATTGTTGTTATGCAGACAGCTCGACATTCGTAACGCACAGATATGGCACTCTTCCTGTACCATCTCCATAAAACCACCCTCCGTCGATTTCAATAACAACAAAATCATTTCCGGATATGTCCACTGTAAACTCAACAGGTTCAGACGTGCCTACAGGATCCACGCTTTCATACAGTAATTCATCATCATCGCCATAGATCCTCACATATGAACCATCGTTACTGCTTCGACCAATCGAACAATATGGGACATATATTGTTCCTGATATGCAGTTATATTTCTTTGCAACATAAAACCTAGCTCTGGCAGGTTTATCTTCCAACCATGCATCTGTGACAGTAAATACATAATCCGGTTCGTATGTATTGCCAAATCCATCACTGCAAATCTCATCTGTATAGTATGAATTGACTTTGCAATAATCATTCAGATCATATGCATCATCCTTAGACAAGAATCCTGGATCCTGGTTATATTCTGTTGATTGAGATGTAGATTGATCCCAGAAAGATGTCGTGCCGAGAATTTTACTGTCTATCTCGTCTACTACAACTTGAACCTGTTCATTGTGCTCTTTTATACTTTCTTCGGCTTCCTTAGATTTCGATACATAATCCGAGATACCATCAGGAAGTGTAATCGCACTAAAACCAAGAATAGCCAACATAATGACAGTGATAACAATTATATCCAGCAGACTGAATATGATCGAGAATACACCAAGTCCCATTCCACGCTTACCATACTTCTTGCATTCATGCACACCGATTATCGAGAAGATCAGATTGAACGGTGACAGCTGAAAGATAGCGGTTACAAAACCAGCAACGCAAAAAGCGCTGAAAGGCGGAATGCTATTAGCAGCTTGATTAGCATATATTACCGTAGGTGCAGCCGGTGCTGCTTGTTCAGACGTTCCAAACTGATTAGCACCACAGTGATTACAAAAACTAGAACCAACCGGCAAAACCTTCCCACATTTTATACAAAACTGTTCTTCTTGCTTAGACATAACAAGCTACCCCCGAAATGTGTTCAAACATCATTAATTCCTTGCAACGCAAGGAATTACCTGCACATCCGTAGGATAGCAGGTCGCAAAAGATGTATTTGATTTGATTATTTCAGATTGAATAGTTCGTGGGGCTGTGAATTGTTACACAATTCGTTTAAGTTATTACATTCACACTTATTAAAACGATTACGATCTATCCTTCAAACGCTCTTCGAGTTCCGAAGAAAGCTGCACGGCAAGCACAAGCGATTCACGGTCTCCATTCTCACGCAATGCCTTTATCTGCTCGGTATAGTTGACCACATCATGACGTATGAATCGCATATTCTCGATCTCCGCTTGTACCAGTTCAAAATACTTTTTGTCATAGCCTTCGATCTGAGCAATAACAGCCTTCTCTTTGTTGTGTTCCCGAATAGCGCTGCTTACATTATTAAATCTCATAAACATAAATACTAAGGTGATGTTTATCAGCAAAGCAACAGCACCCAACAATACAAACACATTATCTTGATCATTCTGTGCCACAAAGGCCGGTATTATGTATATCAGAACCAGTACAGGAACCAGCATAAGGATTCCCGTCGGTAATAACACTTGCTTGATCTTCTTGCGCCTATATAGAAGCACTGCCAATAAATATGCATTGCAAAGGAAAATAGTCGAGAACGATCTTAAAAACTCTATCTGAGCATTGTAGATTTCCGGAGACATACCGAGAGAATCAGCAATCACTTCCGTAAATAATTCCAGAACGATATTTGTAACTATAAATACCAAAAATGAGACGATTCGCTTAACAATTTTGTCTTTACTGAACACAAAGAAGATGGTCAGGAAGGAAGCAACGAACAGTATTGTAGTATCCATAAAAGGGACAAGAGTATTATTGATCCCGCACAGAAAACTCAGGCCTACTCCGACTGTATAACTCACCCAATCAGGGAACCGTTTCTTATCAGTAATTCCGAGGATGCTGTATATAACCACAACTCCGATTATAGTGCCTTCAATGATCGTCCAAATCGGGTTCATTTTCCACAATCCTCGTCAAAGCAGTTCAACATCATTACGAATACACACTTGTGATCCTCTATCTCCACAGTCAGTTCTCCGCCATACCTTGCAGCCAGATTCTGAAGGATCTTAAGGCCATATCCATGCATGCCATAACTGTTGTCTTTGGTTGTGCGAAGTTGGTCAATATCATCAGTTCGACCTTCAAACAAAGTAGGATTCTCTGTTCTTATCACAAGAAAGCTTTCCCTTTGTGCAATGGCAACATCAACATAAGCCCGAAGTCCTTTTTGTTTTACTTCTATCGCTGCTTCAACAGAATTGTCGATCAGGTTGGAAATCACTGAAGAGAGGTCTATCCGTGATATTTGTATGTCCTTCGGAACAACAGCTCTTATGGTCATAGGTAAGGATTCTCTGTCTGCCAGATTCTTCTTAAGTGTAAGGACCATATCCGCCGTCGGTTCCTCACAAAAATGCATTTTCCTGATCTGTGCGACCTCTTCGTCTATATTCCTAATAGAAGCATCTTCAACTACCTGCCCCACCTCAATGGATTCCTTAAGACTCACAATGTTCTGCAATATTCTCTGCTTCATATCACTGGATTCTGCCAACTCTGTTTCCATCAGTTCAAAATACTTCTTATCCAGATTCTCCAGATTGGCTTTCAGTTCTGCTTCTTTCTCTTTTTCAAAAAGACTCTCACTATCCGTGATATATCTGATAAATAGAATATCAATTGCAGTACTGAACGCCATCGCGCCTGCGCTCGTCAACATCGCATAATCCAGATTATCAAATAGAGAGTGATCAAAAAACGATACTATATACAACGCCTGCATTAAGATCAGCAGAGCAAGCAGGATGCCCGGTGTTATGACTAGTCGAAGAGGCTTTCTCATGCTATCGTTCTTCCCAAGAACCTGGTTAATTCAACTCGAACAACCTTTTGTCTCGATTGACTTACAGGTATAGTACTGCCATTATCCATTAGCAAGGAATTGGATCTCATACTGCTCACATGTTCAAGATTTATAATGAAACTCTGATGACACCTGACAAATCTGTCATCAAGCATAGCCTCGACATCACCAACTCTTGAATAGAACGAGTGCTCTTCTTTTACAGTTATAGCCTTCATCCGTCTCTTGTCACTCTCGAAATAGAGTATCTCGCGTACAGGAATGCTGACTATATCTCCTCCGACAGTAAAGACAAACCTGTTATTTCTGTTCTTCTCAATTTCTTCGAGGGCTTTATCTATAGCGATCTTCAGTTTCTCTTCAGACACCGGCTTCTGAAGGTAATATACCGGCTCTGCCTTAAATATATCTTGAGCATACTCATGGAAAGCACTTACAAATATCACCTGAATCCCTGGATTTGTATGTTTAAGTTCTTCTGCCAGATCTATACCGCTGGAATTAACTCCATCGGATCTAAGCAGGTCGATATCCATTATCAGGATGTCGCAATCGCCGGAATCTCCGCTTTCAAAGTCTTCTACCCCATATGCAAGCTTGAAATCGAACCGGTCTTTGTACAGACCGCAGATCATATTATGAATTGTAGACACAGACGTTTTATTGTCATCACATATCGTACATCTAAGCATATCTGATTATTCCTTACCTTATGGCAATTGGTCTTAATCGTTATATAAGAATCGGTGCATTTTTGTCAAGCGAGCAGCCGTCAGAGAACGCTTAAACTTGGTCGATGTGATTTATTTGTGACTGTCAGAGGGCCATTTACGCACAAAAAAATCACAATCGAGTCAAATGTGCAGATTTTGTGAGTGTTTGGCGTCTCTGCACTCACAAATCCGTCACTGCCCCTGATCCACGCTGAACGACAAGTAAAAACAGAGGGGTGCCGCACAGCACCCCTCCATAATTCACAGCTATATCAGCCTGATCACTCCACGATCTCGATCCTTACGTTCTTTATGTAGATCGTCGATGTCGAACCCTGCGCACCCATGTTGAACTCGAGTCTGCCGTAGTTGTCGTCGGCATCGTTCATCGTGAACTCGAACTCGAATTCCTGATAGTCAGGGGTAAGGTCGATCTTCGTATCCTTCAGATACCTTATCCATCCGACATTAGGCGCAGTGACCGCGATTATCATGGTCCTGTCTTCTTCCGCGCACGCTTCAAACGTCAGCTTATACGTCGTGCCCTGTATCAACGGCAGATCCGGTTGTACGAGCTGGACCGAGTATTCTTCAGTACCTGCCTTCGATGACGTGATGATCATCTCGCCGTCAGAGATCTGCGCTTCGCCCTCTCCGCCGTAGAACAGCAGGAAGAACCAGTTCTCTTCATCGTCAAGAGGCTCTGCCTCTGCGAAATCACCGTTCCATACGAGGTTACCGTCTGCAGTCGTTGTCCTGAACTCCTGCTCGGGTCTCGTTACGTCGGTATCGTATTCTGCCTTCTGGTAGACGCGCACGTAGTCGATCTGGAATACAGCATTATCGAAGTTCGTTGTCTCATCGGGGTTGCCCGGCCAGTCTCCGCCTACTGCGAGGTTCATCTGGATGAAGAACAGCTGATTGAACGGTGCGGGATAATCCTTCATCTCTTCGCCGTCGACCTTGGTGTACCAGTCGTTTACCGTATTATATAGATTACCGTCTATATACCAGCGCATCTCGCCCGGCTCCCACTCGATGCTGTATTCATGGAAATCATCTGCGAAAGTGCCTTCGTCCAGAGTATATATACCCTGCTGCTCGGCATGGGGCTCACCGTAGTGGACCGTACCGTATGCGATGTTCGTCTGGTTGCCCAGGACTTCCATAATGTCGATCTCACCGCACTTCGGCCACTGACCGTAGTACGACTCGTCCTTCGGCATCATCCAGAGCGCCGGCCAGAGGCCCTGTCCTTCGGGCACCTTGGCGGAGATGACTACCTTACCGTACATGAAGTCGGTCTTGTTCTGACCCTGGACCTTGCCGGAAGTATAGTAATCGTTGCCGTTCTCGTCGGTCGTCTTGATTGCCTTGATGTTCAGGCAGCCGTCCTTGACGTAGATGTTCTGCTCGGAATCTGTGTATTCCTGCAGCTCGTTGTTTGTCCACCCCGGATCACGGAGCTCTTTGTTCCACTTGGTCTCATCGAGCTTGTTTCCGTCGAACTCGTCGCTCCAGAGAAGGTTATAACCATCGATCTGGGGAGTCTCTGTCTTAGGCGCGGCACAGCCGGACAGACAACCTGTCGCCATAGCCAGGATAAGCGCGCCGGCAAGTAACTTTTTCGTTTTCATAAACGGCAGCCTCCTTATGTTTTCAGCTGTTATTAACCTAACACCCACGGGCGCGGCGTAATATCGTTTTGTTGATATTTTTTATGATATAATGACCTTAATCCAAAACAGCCGAGGTGCGCGCGATGCCTTACGAGAAGAGACATTTCTACCGTGATTACATCACCAGGAACGAGGATTTTCGCCGTGCCCCGTATAACCCCGAGCTTGAGTTCTATTCCGCGATCAAGACCGGCGATATAACGTCCCTGCGCAAGTTCCTCGCCCAGCCCCTGCACGAGAAGGAAGGCATGGGCAAGCTCTCGGACGACCCCCTGCGCAACATGAAGTACCACTTCACCGTCACGGCCGCGCTCGCCGCCAGAAGCTGCATCTCCTGCGGCATGGACGTCTCGTCCGCATACGACATCAGTGACTACTACATAAACAAGGCCGACAAGGCCCGCCGCATCGAAGACATCTCAGACCTTCATGTGCAGATGTGCATGGACTACGCCGGCAGGATGCAGAAGCTGCGCAAGGACAGCATCTGTTCCCTGCACATCGCGCGCTGCATCGACTATATCTACGACCACCTGGACACGCGCATCACTGCGAGCAAACTGGCAGATGTGTGCGGCCTGTCGGAGAGTTATCTGTCGCGCCTGTTCAAGCAGGAGACCGGCCAGACGATCAGCGACTACATAAGCGACTGCAAGATTACGACCGCGCAGAACATGCTCGCCGACTCCGACTACTCGCCCACGAAAATCTCCGCCGCACTCGCTTTCCCCAGCCAGAGTTACTTCACCTCGGTGTTCAGGAAACGCACCGGCATGACACCCTGCCAGTACAGGACTGCGAACAGACGTTTCTGAGCCTTAACCCCAAAAGTCTTCATTTTGTTCTACAATTCGTCTCGTATGTAGACTTTTTTGTAGACTTCTCTCAAAAAGTCTACAAAAGAGCTGAAATGTAGACTTTTTGATAGACTTTTCCGCCGAAGCGAACCCCGCAGCGCAACCAAATGCAAATTAAAAGCCGCCGGAGGGGTGAATCCGGCGGCTGGGATGAAGAGATGCGTTACTTATCTCTCAGAGTGCATCTTCTTCTTAGTCTCATACATAAGATTATCAGCGTCCTTGATGTACTCGGTCAGCGGCTTGTCGTCGCCCTCTTCGCTGATAATGAAGCCCGAGCTGACTGACAGGCGGAACGGCCAGGTGCCCTCATGGTTGAACCTGTCGACCGAAGCTAAGACATCTGACCTGAACGCTTCCGCAGCATCCTTATTCTTGACGCCGCCGATGATCAGGAACTCGTCTCCGCCGAACCTTACCGCGATCCAGTCCTCGCGCAGGTTGGTCTTGATCGCACTCGCCGTAAGCCTTATCGCAGCATCTCCGTTGATATGCCCGAAAACATCATTGATCCTCTTCATGCGGTTGATGTCTATGAACATTACCATGAGCCTGCTGCCGGACCTCTTGCAGTTATCGTAGATCGGCGTGGCCTTGTTCTCGTATCCGAGACGGTTATACAGACCCGTCATCGTATCGATCTCGGAGATCTTCCTCAGACTGTCGTTGTAGAACTTGAGCTGGATGTTGGATCTCTGGATCCTGAATGCCAGCATGAACTTCTCGACGTAAGCGTGCAGGTCAAGATACTCGCGCGTGATCCTCGCATCGCCGTTCACTACGACATAACCGTAGTTATACAGTCCGGTGTGGAGTGGGAACAGGAAATACACGTGACTCTCCGTATCAGCCCTGTTATATCCGGGAATGAGGTCATGCCTGCTGACGGAAGTTCCGGTGGTCACTTCGTCATTGCTGCCGATCGAGACGATACTCTGCATCGGACCGTCATCAAGGGCGTCTTCGAAGACTTCCTGCTCATCGGCCATTACATCAGTAAAGTACTTGCCGTATATGACGATGTGGAAATCATTGCCTACAAAGTCGTGTTCACCGGAATAGTAATCGACCAGCTTCTTCGTGAGTTCGCCGTATTCATCGGTGTAAGATATCAGCTGCGTGAGGGCACGTTCGCTTCCGTCGAGAGACTCTCTGTCGAGCGCATCGCTGTATGTTGTCTTGCCCTGTTCACGGCGGCGCTCATCGAAGAGTCCGTCCCGGCAGCATCCGCAGCTCTCGCCTACCATCAGTTTGGAATTGATAAGGATATGCATCTCTATAGCCTTGCCGTTCAGATGATCCGTGATGGTGTTGCAGCAGACTTTGCCGATCGTCGTAAAGTCAGTATCTACCGTCGTCAGCACCGGATAGAAAGCCTGTCCCTTGGGAACATAGTCGAAGCCCGTGACGATGACATCATCAGGGAGCGTGTATCCGAGCCGTGTAAGTTCAGTGGAACATGCGAGCGCCATAATGTCGTTGCACGCGATTATCGCATCGGGAAGTCCTGCCGGATCTTCAGCCAGGTGCTTTGCTATCTCGAGTGTCTTTAAGTTGCCCCAGTCGCCATAATAGATGTTCTCTTCGGGAATGGGCCGACCGTGTTCTTCGAAGACCTGCCTGACCGTATCGATCCTGCAGATGCTCTCAGGATGCGTCTTATAGCCTCCGATGATGGCCGCACGCTTAACGTCGTGCACTTCGATCAGGTGCTTGGCAAGTTCCTTCATGCCGGACACGTTGTCCAATATGATACTGATCGCGCCTTCGACTTCAATGCCGACGCTGAACACCGGGACACCGGCCTCGATTGCCCTCTTGACGAGCGTTATTCCTGTCTCGATGGAATTAAGGCTGTTGGACAACACGATGAGAGCGTCATAGTCTTTGAGATCCGGGAGATCATATATGTTGAGCTCGCCTCTGTTGAATTCCTCGAACTCGTCGTAGGAGGCGTAGCTGAAGAACACAAATATGTCATATTCGTTGTTGACGTCGGCGGAACGGAAGCCCTTAAGCAGTGCCTTGAGACTGTCCAAACCGTATCCGTTTGCAAAAACAGCAATCTTCTTTTTCATTTTCCTCACCTTGGGTCTAGGATACACCGCCTTTATTACGGACCTGTGAATGAAAACATAACAAATATAAAAGAAAACTTTGGACACTCTTTCTTTACAGTATTTACACACTGTAGTCTCAAATCCGTAATCGCGAGTTTTTGTGTTTACCGTATCATCAGTCCATGCAAACAATTACATCAAGGGCAGATGAGAGCATCTGCCGAAGGCTTTGAGTAATTTGGGATTGGATTGGGATTAGAGAGCCGGCTCGCGAGGGCCGGTTCTTCTTATTTGCCGGTAAGCTGCTCGAGGAACTTCGAGGACAACTCCTTGCGGCTCTTGGCATTTGTCTTCTTCAGAAGATTGCTCACGTGGAATTTGACCGTGTTCTCAGATATGAACAGCTTGCCTGCGATCTCGGTGTTGGTGGCGCCGTCGACGAGGAGGTTGAGAACGTCCATTTCGCGCGAGGACAGGTCGTAAGTAAGCTTGATGGAAGCAAGCACGTCGTCCCTGGTCATCTCGGACTTGGGCACGGGCGAGAAGAGCTTGATGTAGTGGAACATGAACAAGCCCGAGCCGAATACGAGCAGGACCGAAGTCACTGCCATGAGTGCGAGCGGATCGGAAGAGAGACTGATGCCGATATGCGCACCCGCCGCTTCTCCCAGCCTGCCGAAGATGATGCCGAATGAACACAGGTATATCAGCGGCAGTCCCTTGTCAGATACCATGTCGGACAGATCGGCCACGATGCCGAACCTGTACACGGCTAGGAAGCCGGTCATGAAATAGCATATAAAGAACACGATGGTCGTAACGCCGACCTTGGTCTGCAGCAGGATATAGAGCATTGGCGCGGTCATCGTGACGAGACAGCAGATCGAGCCGATCCTCTTGTCCCGGTTGTTGATCCAAGTCGCTGCTATAAGACCCAGTGAATACGTGATCCTCAGGAGTTCTCCGCTCATCTCGAGCTCATCCATCTGCGCTATCGGGAAGTAGAACGCGACGCTCTGGACCGCCCAGGTTACAGCTATGAAGAAGAACGTCGCGGTAAGCACGGGGTTCATGCGGCCCTTGTCGAGCCTGATGGTGCTTACGGGCTTTACCTCGCGTGCGGGATATACCGGGACCACGAACTGCCAGAGGATGCAGGCTGCCGCAGCCATCACGAAGTATAGTATCAGCGCATAGCCGCTCCTGACGAACGCGCCCTCTCCTATCAGCGCCAGCAGTGCCGTGATTATCGGGGATACGGTATAGGATATGCCGAACGCCCACAGGCGCTTGTCTTTGGGAACCGCCGTCACGATGAGCAGGAAGTACAGTCCCTGCGAGACACCTTCGAGCACCGACGATATAACGAAAACAGCCGTCACCAGAGCCACATCCTCCGCCAGGAAAGCGGGTATCACGGACAGGACTGTGAGAACTGCTATCACGGGGAAGAAGAATCTGCCGCCTGTGAACCTGACCTTCAGCCGGACGAGGACGGCGGTAAGGATCATGCCGACCGCCTGGGCGACATAGCAGATGCATTCAGCAAAGAGGTCTGCCGTCTCGGGCGCGAAATGATCCGTCATGCAACAATTACAAATGCAAATAATAA
>Ga0326513_10002324_pt1 | contig 14082 bp, 13 predicted proteins | sample 2_2465_0518_D_FD_203654 | JGI IMG/M metagenome (GOLD analysis project Ga0326513, IMG submission 203654) | Bovine rumen microbial communities from UC Davis, California, United States - 2_2465_0518 | ecosystem: Host-associated > Mammals > Digestive system > Stomach > Rumen | place: USA...
AAGTCAAATAGACGTGGCGGTGGAAGGAAGATCACAAATTATTCTGGAGGATCTAAAATCACTATTGGAGGTAGTTCATCATCTCCATCTAGAAGTTCTAGAGGTAGACGATTTGCTGATGATATCTTGATTGAAGGAGATGAAAATCGTTCTGCACGCCAAGTAGCCCTTGATATTCTTGAGGAAATGAACGAAGCAGTATTTGAATATGGACAAGTTCGTTTGTCAGATTATTATGAGGCGGTTGGTGTAGATTGGAGCTATACTGATAAAAATTGGGGTTGGACAAGTCTTGAAGGTGTCAAACCTCGTGCAGTTCGTGGTGGAGTAGTAATAGATCTACCGGAACTTGAACAACTTTAGGTTATATTTTGGGACTCATACAGCAAATCATATTGAAAAATAATAGCCCGTTAAGCTAAAAAGAGTCCTGCTTGTAACATTCTTTATTCCTTTCTGTAAACAGGTGTGCTTGGTTTTTATGCCAAGTATGCCTGGAAGGAATGGATATGCTTACTTTATTTTTTATGAGGTAATATTTATGATTTATTATATTCTTATCGGTATAGAATTTTTGATTAATATTATATTTTATATAATGCTGATTAAAGTTATAAAGCATTGTGATACGTTAACAGCATATGTAAATGCTTTAACAGACTTATTCAAATCTTTATACACTGAAATAACAAAGGAGGAGTAATTCACCATGTCAATAATTAGATCATATGCAAGAAATATTGCTAGAAATCGTATGAAAGCTGCTGGCTACAGAAGAATTAATAAAGGTCAGAAAGCTGGATCATATTTCTCAAATCACTGGAGAGAGGAATTACGTTCATCATCTTTTAAGGTAAAGAAATTCAAAGGTGATGGTGTCATAAATCCCGCATAATTTATCCCTTCTCTAATAGATACTAAAAAGTATCTAGAAAGAGAGGATATTATTATGGACGAATTTGAAAACAAACTTATAAATGGAATTCACGTATCCAGATATATTATTAGCTGGGTGAAAAGTGGAGGAAAGCTCTATATAAACAGGAGATATAATTACCGTTTTATTGAGTGGTTAAGATCACTTAATATTAATGGAAGACATCTCACTGAAGAAGAGCTTGATTACATATATCGCTTTGCTAGCAACGGCAAATTGGAACTTGAAAACCAGGCAAGGGAGTTTTTGAAAGAGGGAGCGTAATGCTCCTTTCTTTTTTGTACTTATCCGTACTTTATTTTTTATTAGCATCACAAATCAAACACACTAAAAATCCAATAAATTATATTTGAAAGGAGACTTATAAATGAATTTCACAAAAACATTTAGCAAATTAGGTTTTTTGGCTAAGCAGCATGCACCTGAAATTATGATAGGAGCTGGTATATTAGCTGGCGCAGGAGCATTATATTTTACTGTAAGGGGTACTCTTAAGCTTGAAAAGACCCTTGACGATCATTCAGATAGAATTAACACTGTAAAGAAGAATTATATTCCCGAAGACAAGCTTGTTGATGTTGAAGAGAATGGTATCAATAAGGTAGATGTTGATCTTACTGAAGAGGAGTATAAGTCTTATAAGAGAGATCTGTTTAAGGAATATCTCAAGACTACTGGAACTATTGCTCTTAACTACGCTCCGGCAGCAGCACTCGCTCTCGCTTCAGCAGGTCTTAGTATCGGTGCTTATGGTATTATGAATAAGAGAGTTGCAGTAGCTCTTACAGCTCTTGAATCTGTTACAGCTTCCTTTGCAGAGTATCGTCAGAGAGTTAAGGACAGATATGGTGAAGAAGCAGAGAATGACATTCTTCTTGGTAAGACAACTGAGCATGTAGCGGTTGAGAAGGAACTTAAGAACGGCAAGACAAAGCTTGTTGACGAGGAACAGACTTCTTATAAGGGCTCCGCATCCACGTACGGACGTACTTATAGCATCAACACTGCTAAGAACTTCTTAGGTGGTGGAGATGGAAGAGCTTACAATAAGACATTCATTGAGAATATTGAGGAAGCAGCTAATTTGACTCTTAGAAGAAGAGGTTATATTTTCTTGAACGAGGTATATCAGCTTCTCGGATTTGACGAAACTCCTGAGGGACAGCTTGTTGGTTGGCTCGAAAATACCGAGAATGGAGACGGAGAAGTTAGGTTCGCTATCAAGGAAGTTCTTGATGATAAGAACGAAGATAATGATGTTTGGTACCTTGATTTCAATGTTGATGGGGTTATATTTGACAAAATTTCCCTGAAAATGTAATTAATTTGCTATTTTTAAAATCGTTTCTAAGGGGTCTAGAAGGCTCAGGAAGGCCTGTGTAGCTTTTTAACGTTAATTTATACGTCAATATAGGCTAAAACGCCTATTTAGGCCCTTTAAACGCGTTTTAAAGGCATTCTAGAGAGTGTCTTTATCTCTTGAAAGGAGTTTTCACTATAATGAATAATAAAGTTGTTATATTCGTAGTTTCAGCGGTATCTTTAGCAGCAGGATTCGGTGGTGGCTTTGTATTAGGCTCTCATCTGATGAAGAAAAAGTACGACGACATCGTTACTCAGATGAATGATGAAATCAATGATTATGTTGATAAGGCTATGACCAGCAGCAAAAAGACTGTGGATGAAATTGCAAGCAAAACTGATTATACAGATTATATTTCAACTCTTAACGATGTTGAGAAAAAGATGTTTGAACAGGCACCTGATAAAGAGGTGTTTATTCATGCAAGGGAAATGGTAAAGAAAAATGACGAACTTAAGTCACAGTATTTAACAAGAAGTAAAATCGGTGAGCATGTCGAAACCAGTAAGGAATATGAAGATCGAATGAGAACTGCAATGGGACTTGATCCTGATGATGAGTCCGAGTTTGCAACTGATCTGTTAGAGGCAGGACCTGATAAGCAGGGTACAGAACTTTTAGAAGATGCACCATTACCGCCTTATCTTATTACAGAGACTGACTACTTTGACAATCAATTTGAGAACTTCTCTAAGATCCAGATGACATATTTCAGTGATGGTGTAATGATCGATGATGGAGATAGTATTGTTCCAGCATTTGAGGATCTTATTGGCGACGAGAATATCTTGGAACTTGAGACTTCTGATAACAATACTATATTTGTCAGAAATGAAGCTATTAGCACCGATTATGAAATTGTTTATAAGGAAATGACTTATGGAGAATTTATGGGTGCTAATTAATGACAAAAAACAACGAAACTAATAAACAACTGAATATGGTTGAGGATGAATATTCTGAAAATGAGTGTTCATCCTCTGACAATCGTTTATCCAACATTTATAAAAATTCAGAAGACTATGAGCAGCTTATGAAACAATGTAAGGATGATCCATTTGAAGGTGGCTACATATTATATTTAAATTGGTTGTTTGAGAGAATTGATAAGAAGCAATGCAATAAATATTCATCACTTTTAATACTGCTTTTTAAGTATATTTTCTCAGAGACAAAGGAATGTCCAATGGATGTTAATAGAGCTCGCGATGGAATTGCCTTACGTAAAAGATTCTATGAAGAGACTAACATGATTAGCGAAGACATGTACGAACGTATGACGAAAGACGACTGTACATGGCTTGAAATGCTGATTGCACTTGCTATTAGAATTGATGATCAGATGATGTTCGATATGAATCTGGGAAATAGGACTTCTGAGTGGTTCTGGATGATGCTAAATCAGATGGATTTGGATAAATTTGATAACAAACATATGGATGAAAAGCAAGTAATTAATATTATAAATAAACTTGGTTCTCGAAACTATGATAATCAGGGTAAGAATGGCATTTTTAAATGCAAAAATGACGTTCGAAAAGTAGATATTTGGTATCAAATGATGCAATATTTCAATGAAAATTGGATTAGACTTTAAGATTGATTTTTAGCCTAAAAATAGGTAAAATTTGTAAGATTTTTCGAGGGTTTTCAAAAAAGTTGATTTTTTGAGGTGTTGAAAAATAGGGGTACTTTTAAAAGTGCGAAAAAAAATCTTACAAAAATTGTCAAAAAAGGGCTAAAAAGTGCCAAAAAAGGCCATTTTTGAGCCATTTTGTAAGATTTGTAAGATTTTTAATATATCTTTATTTAATTTAAAAAAGTGTTAAAAAAATAAAATAAAGTTAAAACCCAAAATCTTACAAATTTTCTGACAAATATTTTTAGGCCTAAAATGATAGAAAAAAGGAGCAAAACCATGGATTTCTTTAAGGTAAATGTTAAGTATGTGAAATCCGTAAATACTACATATATAAAACCCGACTTTTTAGTGAGAGAATCCAAGAAAGATTTACTTGTAAAAGGTGGAGATTTCTATGCTATTTGGAATGAAGAAACCGGTTTATGGTCAACAAAACCTGACGATGTAATAAAGCTTGTTGATAATGAATTATATTCTTGTGCAGAAGAGATAAAAAATAGACCAGATAATCATTCTTATGTAGAAGTAAAATCTATGGAATCATATTCATCCAAGATATGGAGTGAATTTAAAAAATATATGAAGGAGTCACCGAGTTCTAATCCGGTTCTTGATTCCAAGATAACTTTTGCTAATACTCCTGTAAAGAGATCTGATTATATTAGTAAAAGACTTCCTTACAATTTGGAGGAAGGTTCTACAAAAGCATATGATAAATTGATGAATACTTTGTATGACCCTGAGGAAAGAGATAAACTTGAATGGGCCATAGGAGCAATTATATCTGGTGATGCTAAAAGTATTCAAAAATTTATAGTATTATACGGAAGTTCAGGTACTGGTAAAAGTACCATATTAAATATTATATCGTGGATGTTTGATGGGTATGTTTGTGATAGATTGGATGCAAAGTCATTGGCAAGAAGTTCAGACAGCTTTGCTACAGAACAGTTATCTAGTAATCCATTAATTCTTATACAACACGATGGCGATTTGAGCCATATTGAAGATAACACGAAATTAAACAGTATTATATCTCACGAACCTATAAAGATAAATGCAAAGTTTAAAAATGAATGGACATTGAAACCTCAGTCATTTATATTTATGGGTACAAATAAACCTGTACAAATCACAGATGCAAAATCTGGATTGTTACGAAGACTTATTGATGTACAACCTAGTGGTAGACTTTTACCTGTTCAAGAATATGATAAGCTTATGGAACAAGTTAAATTTGAACTTGGAGCCATTGCATATAATTGTCTTGAAAAATATAAGAAAATGGGTAAGAGTTATTATAATAATTATAAGCCTCTGTTTATGCAAAGTAAAACTGACTACTTTTATAACTTTGTAAGAGACAATTATATTTATTTTAAAAATGAAGATGAGATAACATTAAAAGCAGCTTATGAAATGTATAAAACATATTGTGTCGACAGTAATGAAAAATACATTTTACCAAAGATGCGTTTTAAAGATGAATTTGAAAACTATTGGAATGAAACTAAAGAGAGTTGTAGAAATAAAGATGGTGTAGTAGTTACAAATTTGTATAAAGGTTTTAAAACTGAAAAATTTGAACAATATATAACTACTATTAAAAATGATGATAGTAATGATAAGGCAATTGAAGAATTTGATTCTTTGATAAAAAATACTAATGATGATGGTTGGCTTACTTTTATTAGTCCTGACGAATCAAGAAGTATATTTGATGAATTATATTCTGATTGTCCCGCTCAATATGCAACTAAGAATGATACACCATCAACAAAGTGGGAAAATGTTAAGACTACTTTAAAAGATATAGACACAACAAAATTACATTATATTCGAACTCCTGAAAATCTTATAGTAATCGATTTCGATATTAAGAATGAAAACGGTGAAAAAGATTTTAATAAGAATTTGGCAGCAGCTAGTAAATGGCCAAAGACTTATGCAGAGTTGAGTAAGAGTGAAGCTGGTATACACTTGCATTATATTTATGACGGTGATGTTAATAAACTTAGTCGAGTTTATGATGATAACATCGAAATAAAAGTGTTTACTGGAAATTCAGCATTAAGAAGAAAACTTACAAAGTTTAATAATGTTGAAATAGCTCATATCAATTCTGGATTACCATTAAAGGAGGAAAAGATGATTAATTTTGATGGTGTTAAAAATGAAAAAAGTATAAGAACTTTAATTCAAAAGAATTTGAATAAAGAATATCATGCTGGAACAAAACCGTCTATTGATTTTATTGATAAAATCTTAAGTGACGCTTATGATTCTGGATTACATTATGATGTAAGAGATTTGCGACCTGCTATTTTGTTCTTTGCATCGAATAGTTCTAATCATTCAGCATATTGTATTGAAAAAGTTAAAAATATGAAGTTTAATTCTGAGGAAACTTCTGAATATGTTGCAGCTAAAGATGATACTATTGTATTTTATGATGTCGAGGTATTTCCTAACTTATTTGTAATAGTATGGAAACCCGATGGTAAAGAAGCTGTAAAATGGATCAATCCAACTCCTGCAGAAATCGAGAAACTTATACAGTATAATTTGGTTGGATTTAATAATAGACGATATGATAATCATATTCTCTATGCTAGATTAATGGGATATACAAATGAACAATTGTATGAACTTAGCCAGAGAATAGTAAATGGTAGTAAAAATGCTTTATTTGGAGAAGCATACAATTTAAGTTATACTGATGTATATGATTTCGCGTCAGCTGTTAACAAGAAGAGTCTTAAGGCTTTTGAAGTTGAACTTGGAATACATCACCAAGAGTTAGGACTTCCTTGGGATCAACCTGTACCTGAAGAACTTTGGGAAACAGTTGCTGAATATTGTATAAATGACGTTGTGGCAACAGAAGCTACTTTCCACTATTTAAAGGCTGATTGGACAGCTAGAAAGATTCTTGCTGAGTTATCAGGTCTTAGCTACAACGATACTACTAATGCTCATAGTACAAGAATTATATTTGGAACTAATAAGCATCCTCAAGATGAATTTGTTTATACACATTTGGAAGAGATGTTCCCTGGGTATAAATTCGATTGTGGAAAGAGTACGTATCGTGGCGAAGAAGTCGGCGAAGGTGGATATGTTTATGCTGAACCTGGTATGCATAAAAATGTTGCACTTCTTGATGTTGCTAGTATGCATCCGTCAAGTATTGAGAATCTTAATTTATTTGGTGATAAGTATACAAAGATATTTAGTGAAATTAAGCAAATCAGAGTATATATTAAACATAAAGAATTCGATAAAGCTGCTCAATTATTTGGAGGAAAACTTGCACCATATCTTAAAGATGAGAGTATGGCCAAGGATTTGTCAAATGCATTGAAAACAGTCATCAATTCTGTTTATGGATTAACTTCAGCAACATTTGATAATCCCTTCAGAGATCCTAGAAATGTTGATAATATTGTTGCAAAGCGTGGTGCATTGTTTATGATTGATCTTAAGCATGCAGTTCAAGAAAGAGGATTCACAGTTGCACATATTAAGACCGATTCTATTAAGATACCTGATGCTACTCCAGAGATTATTGATTTCGTAATGAACTTCGGAAAGATGTATGGATATACATTTGAACATGAAGCAACTTATGAAAAGATGTGCTTAGTTAATAACGCTGTATATATTGCTAGATATAAAAATGCTGACGAATGCAAAAATATGTACAATTATATTCCTGGTGATAATGCTAAGCATTCTGAACAATGGACAGCAACAGGTGCTCAGTTTGCAGTTCCCTATGTATTTAAGAGCTTGTTCAGTCATGAAGAAATTGCGTTCAGAGATATGTGCGAAGTTAAGTCAGTTAAGTCTAGTATATATCTTGACATGAATGAAAATCTTCCTGAAGGAGAACATGATTATAAATTTGTTGGTAGAACCGGTTTATTCTGTCCTATACTTCCTGGTAAAAATGGTGGATTATTAGTTGCACAAAGATCTGGTAAAGATGGTACAGTTAAATATGATGCTGTTACAGGAACAAAAGGTTACAGATGGTTGGAAGCTGAACAAGTGGAAACAGAAAATAAGCAAAAAGATATAGATAAGTCTTATTATATTGCACTTGTTGACAAAGCTGTAGAAGAAATATCAAAATATGGTGATTTTGAGTGGCTTATATCAAACGAGCCACTTGAATTACCTAAAAAAGAAATAAAGATGGTAAATGATAATATTCCAGCACCTGAGAATGTTATGTCAACAGATTATTTACCATTTAATTGAAAGGAGATAAAACAATGAACAAAAGAGAAAGATTTAATCAGGAGATAGAAATCGAGAATGCACAGTTGAGGTTTAAGAACTTTTCCGGAAAGCCTGGTAAGTTTAATGCAGAAGGAAACAGAAATTTCTGTGTGATACTTGATGATAAGGATGCTGCTGAAAAGCTTGCAGCTGCTGGATGGAATGTTAAGTGGCTTCGTGCAAGAGATGAGACTGAAGAGGATCTGCCCTATATTCAGGTAAAAGTACAATATCAGGAAGGACACAAACAGCCTGAGATTTGGCTTATCACAGAATGTGATGGTGAACTTATTAGAAAGACTCCTATAGGAGAATCACAGATCGATATCCTTGACTGGGCTGAAATCAAGAGAGTTGATTTAACCATAAATCCTTATAATTGGACTAATGCTAAAGGAGAATCCGGTATTAAGGGATATCTTAAGAGAATGTATGTAATAATAACACAGGATAAATTTGCGTCAAAGTATGTCAACGTTCCCGACAGTGCTATAAGTTCTGTAACTGGTGTTGAGAATTGATAGAATTATATTCACATCAAAAAGAAGCTATTGAAAAGCTTAGGTCTGGCTCCATCCTTTGTGGTGGAGTTGGATCTGGCAAAAGTTTAGCTGCTTTAGCCTACTATTTTTCTAAAGTATGCGGTGGTGAAATTGAAAAAGATGGCAAGCCATATTATTCACCAATGACAAAGCCATTAGATTTATATATCATAACCACTGCAAAGAAAAGAGACTCTGCTGATTGGGAACGAGAAAGTACTCATTTTCTTTTGCACCCAATTGTTGATTCATGGAATAATATAAGCAAATATGAAAATGTTGAAGGAGCCTTTTTTATATTTGATGAACAAAGAGTTGTTGGTTCTGGCTCTTGGGTGCAATCTTTTTTAAAAATAGCTGGCAAAAATAAATGGATTCTATTAAGTGCTACACCAGGTGATACTTGGATGGATTATATTCCAGTATTTGTAGCTAATGGCTTTTATAAGAATAGAACTCAATTCATAAATCGTCATGTTATATGGAATCGATTTGTTAAATTTCCAAAAGTCGATCGATATTTGGAAGAAGGTCGTTTAAAATATTTAAAAAAGCTTTTGTTGGTAGAAATGCCTGATAAACGGGAAACAACTAGACATTATTTTAAAGTTCCGGTTACATATAATAAAAAATTATATTATGATGTAATGGATAGTCGACAAAATCCAGAAACAGGAGAACCTTTTTTAAATATTACACAATTAATAACATATATCAAAAAAATTAATAATTCTGATCCAAGCAGAATAAAAGCTATAGAAAATATTATGCAGGATTTCTCTAGAATTATTATATTCTATAATTTTGATTATGAATTAGAAATACTTAAAGAGTTTTGCAAAAAAATAAAATGGCCTTATGCTGAGTATAATGGACATAAACATCAAGAAATACCAGAAGGTGGTAAATGGATATATTTGGTAAATTATATGGCTGGTGCTGAAGGATGGAATTGCACGTTAACAAATTGCATTGTATTCTATTCTCAAAATTATAGCTATAAAATAACTGAACAATCTTGTGGTAGGATCGATCGAATAAACACATTATATGAAGATTTATATTATTACACATTAATAAGTGATAGCCCAATCGATTTTAGAATAAGTCAATGCCTTGAGAGAAAAGAAAAATTTAATGAAAATGATTTTGCTGCATCAGAGGGCATAAATTTGAAAGATTTTGAAGAACAATCATAAAATTTCGAATCGCAAGATTTATTCTTACTATAGTAGAGAGGAAGAAATATATATTCGGCTCACGCTGATTATATTCTTTCTTTTTATTTTTGTCAAAAGGGGTTATCATGAGAGAAAATAAATTTCAAGCAAAGCTCATACATGATATAAAGTGTAGATGTCCTGATTGCATGGTTCTCAAAAATGACCCTAATTATATTCAAGGAATCCCAGATTTATTAATTTTATATAAAAATAAATGGGCGGCTCTAGAATGTAAGAAAGATGAAGATGCATCTAAGAGACCTAATCAGGAACATTATATTCAAAAAATGAACAAAATGTCATTTGCAAAGTTTATAAATCCTGAAAATAAGGAGGAAGTCCTTGATGCAATGGTACGATCATTCGAAACTTAAAGGTACCCATGCATTTTTGAGTGCTAGTCAATGGCACTGGCTTAATTATGATGATAAAAAGTTGGTCGACCGTTGGCGAAGTGCTCAAGCTGTTGAAATGGGTACACGATTACATGCATATGCTGAAGAAACTATACGACTTGGCATAAAGCAAAGAAACATAAAAAGAACTCTGAATATGTATATAAATGATGCCATTGGTTTTGATTTGGAACCTGAAGTGGTATTATATTATTCTGATCTTTGTTATGGAACAGCAGATGCAATTGGATTTAAAAATAATTTATTACGAATCCACGATTTAAAGACAGGAGTAATTAAAGCTCATTTTGAACAGCTACGAATATATGCCGCCATTTTTTGTTTAGAATATGGAATAAAACCTGGTGACATTAATTTTGAATTGCGTATTTATCAGAATAATGAAATAAGAATAGAAAATCCAGATGCTACAATTATATTGCCGGTTATGGATAAAATTCAAAAAGCTGATAAAATATTACACAGTATACAAAATGATTGATATTTAAAGGGAGGACTTAATCGTGGATGAAGAATTAATGCATTATGGAGTTCCAAGAAGATCTGGTAGATATCCTTGGGGTTCTGGTGATGTTCCTTTTCAGCATGAAAGTTGGTTTTTGGACAGAATGGAAGAGCTCCGAAAACAAGGCTATACAAATGCTCAAATAGCTGAAGATATGGGCTTAACAACAGAACAGTTTAATAATAGAAATATGATTGAACGTGCTGAAAGAAAAAGAGCTGAAATATCATTTGCTTTGCGTCAAAAAGAAGACGGATATTCCAATGAAGCTATCGGTAAAATGCTTGGCGGAAGAGGCGAGTCTTACGTTAGAACTCTACTTGAGCCCAGCACAAATGAAAGAAACAAAGTTATATTCGCTGTTCGAGATGCAATAAGAGATGAAGTAGAAAAGAAACGTTATGTTGATATAGGTGCTGATACTGAGCTTAATCTTCAAGTTGCAAGATCTAAAATGGATGCAGCAGTACAAATGCTTAAAGATGAAGGCTATCAAACATATACGCCTAAGCTTCAGCAGATAGGAACTGGTAAAAATACAACTTATTTAGTTCTTGGAAAAAAAGATACAAGTTATAAAGAACTTATGTCAGATCCTGAACAGATCAAACCTTTAACAGATATTACTATTGAATCTAAAGGTGATGGTTATCAGGTTCGAAAGGTTCAATTTCCACAGTCAATTGATTCGTCTCGTATATTTATTAAGTATAATGAAGATGGTGGAAGTGAAAAAGATGGCGTTATTGAATTAAGAAGAGGTGTTCCGGATCTTGATCTTGGAGCATCAAACTATTCACAGGTAAGAATAGCTGTCGATAAAGATAGATATTTGAAAGGAATGGCTGTTTATTCAGATGATATTCCTAAAGGCTATGACATAGTTCTTAATTCAAATAAAAGTAGAGCTGATGGTCCAAATAAAGCTTTTAAGAAAATGGAACGAACCAAAGATGGTGAGATTGATAGAGATAATCCATTTGGAGCTAACATATTACCTGCTGGACAGTCTTATTACATTGGCAAAGATGGTAAAGAGCATTTATCAGCTATTAACAAAGTTAATGATGAAGGTAAATGGTCAGAATGGGCTAATAATACAAACTTAGCAGCTCAGTTTTTATCAAAACAGCCATTAAAGTTAATAGAAAGTCAGCTTAATTTAAGTCTTGCACAGAAAAATGAAGAGTATGACAAGATAAAGCAATACACAAATGCTGAAATAAAGAAAAAAGCACTTCAAGAATTTGCAGATGAATGCGATGCAGCAGCAGTTGATTTAAAAGCAGCTGGTCTTCCTAGACAGAGAACATCAGCAATACTTCCTGTTAATACTTTAAATGATAATGAGATTTATGCGCCTAACTTTAAACAAGGCGAAGAAGTAATACTTATAAGATATCCTCATGCAGGAACATTTGAAATACCCAGACTTCGTGTCAATAATGACAACGTAGAAGGTAGAAGAATGCTTGGTAATGCACCTCAGGATGCAGTAGGAATTAATAGCCATGTTGCACAGATATTATCTGGTGCTGACTTTGATGGCGACTCAGTTATTGTAATACCAACTAAAGGAATAAATGTTAAAACTACAAAACCTTTAGAAGGATTAAAGAACTATGATCCTAAAGAATGGTATAAAATGAGTGATGAAGAGATAGCTGCTAATCCATCTAAAGTTATGACATCACAAAACAAGCAACGTCAAATGGGTATAGTAACTAATTTGATCACTGATATGTCAGTTCAAGGTGCACCAGAAGAAGACATGGTAAAAGCTGTTAGACATAGTATGACAGTTATTGACTCTGAAAAGCATAAACTTGACTGGAAGCAATCAGCTAGAGATAACGATATTACAGAATTAAAAAAGAAATATCAGATAGTTCCTGGTCAAGAAGGAAAACATGGTGCAGCGACATTGTTGTCAAGAGCTAAAAATGAGAAAGACATTGAAGGTGTAAGATCTTATTACAAAATAGATCCAAACACTGGCGAAAAAATATGGCAATATAGCAGTGATGATTCTTATGTAAATAAAGATGGTAAAGTAATTAAGAAAGTTACAAAGTCTTCACAAATGGCAGAGGCTAAAAATGCATTTGACCTATCCTCAGGTACTCCTCAGGAAACCTTGTATGCAGAATATGCAAATGCGCTTAAGCAGATGGCTAATGATGCTCGTCTTGAGATGGTTCACACACCATCAACAAAAAAGAATCCTTCTGCCACTAAGACATATGCCCACGAGATAGCATCACTGGGGGATAAAGTTAAGATTGCGAAATCCAATACACCCCTAGAGAGGCGTGCTCAGGCAATAGCTAATTCCATAATTAAAGCTAAGATACGGGATAACCCGGCTATAAAAGAAGATAAAGATTGGTATAAAAAGGTTAAAAATGCAGCTCTTGCTGAAGGCCGAGCCATGACAGGATCTTCTAAAAAAGAAAGAATGGTTCACATAGAACCTCGTGAATGGGAAGCTATACAGGCGGGTGCTATAGGAAGTACTCTTATGAATGCTATTTTAGCTAACACTGACACAAAAGAAATTCGTGAACTTGCAACACCTAAAGAGAACTCAACGACCAAATACATTTCAAGTAATAAATCTAATATTGCACTTGCTAAAGCAATGATTGAATCTGGTTATACACAATCCGAAATTGGCGAAAGACTTGGCTGTTCCGCATCTCTTGTCAATAAAATGGTACATGGTGAAACAACTTAATGAAAGGAGAGTCGTATGTCTGAAAATAAAGAACTTACTGAATATATGCTGACAACAGTCGACAATCCTTACAATCCATTCACACAATGGGATTTGTGGTACAATTTCGATCAGCATATGCATTATTACACTTGTGAATATTTGGGAAGAGTAACAGAAGATTCAGAAGGCTTTACACCTGAAGAAGTTATTCGTGAAACAAATAGAGCAATTGATTCTATTGTTAAAAATGATCCATTTAATCGTTATAGAAAAGTTAGTCGAGACAATTTTGATTCTGTTATTAATGAAACTAATCAAAATGTTGAAGAGTTTTCAACAAATGATTAACAAATTAAGTGAATCAAATTTGAAAACAGATTTAATTAAATCAATTTATGATTTACAAGTTTGCTTTTTATTAAAAACTTTTAACAATTGATAATATTTT
>Ga0326513_10002325_pt1 | contig 14081 bp, 13 predicted proteins | sample 2_2465_0518_D_FD_203654 | JGI IMG/M metagenome (GOLD analysis project Ga0326513, IMG submission 203654) | Bovine rumen microbial communities from UC Davis, California, United States - 2_2465_0518 | ecosystem: Host-associated > Mammals > Digestive system > Stomach > Rumen | place: USA...
GGCGGTGAACGACTTTTATGTCGTTCACCGCCGCCTGTTTTATGAGCTGCATGGCGCATCTTCTGTGCAGAGCTGCCGCCCGGTCCACTGTCGAAGCAGATCGGTTTGCCTGTGCGTCAGTTCAGGTACGGCACGAGGCCGTCGTGGTTGTTGTCATCTCCCGTGATGACATCGGCAGCTTCCTTCACCTGCGGTACGGCATTGGCCATCGCGATGCCAAGGCCCGCGCCCTTCAGAAGTTCGAGGTCATTCCGTTCGTCACCGGCACCGATCGTATTTTCGACCGGAATGCCGAGGTAAGAGGCGAGTGCCGTCACTGCAGTTCCCTTATTTATTCCCGCGGGTACGATCTCCAGATAGTAGCTGTTGGAATAAGAGACGCTGACCTTTCCGGCGAATTTGGTTTCGACAGCCTCGCGGAAACGCTCCTGCTTCTCATGATCATACAGTTCGACGCAGATGACCTTGCCTACAGGACCATTAAGCAGGCTTGCCGGGTCTTCGTTGATGATGTAGGGCATGTTGACCGGGCGGGTATAATAGGCCAGTGAATCGCCCGCAAACGGAGCGAGAATGTATTTACCCTGATAGGTGTGGCAGTAGACGTCATACTCCCGCGCCAGCGCGAAGATCTCGCTGACGAGCGGCTTCTCAAGGCCGTTGCGGTACACCGCCTTTCCGGACGGTGACTCGAGGATAACACCGCCGTTGTAGGCAACGACGTAGTTTTTTTCCCCCAGATTCAGGCCGAGCCGCTCCTGCACATCGAGCGCGCTTGCTTCCGGGCGTCCGGTACAGATGCAGAAATAATTGCCTGCTGCGACAAATTTTCGGATCGCCTCGTAGGTTGCGGGCGAGATCAGTTTATTCTCATCGGTAAGAAGGGTGCCGTCCAGGTCGCTGAAAAAGATTTTCGGGAAATTCGGGTTCATAATATTCTGCCTCCATGCTTGATGATTCGATGGTAAGTCGAGTTCATATGTGCTTGCTTACTTACGTGCTTATGCGCTCACTTGTTTACTTACTTACGTGCTTTCTTGATTACCTCTTTACCTGCACATTTTATTACTCTACCTTTTTTACGGAAAAAGTCAATAAACCAAAGACGAGCGGGGAGGACCTGTGCTATAATTTTAGTATTCAAAATGTTGCAGCATGAGCGAAAATGCAAAATGTGAAAGGGGAACGAGAAGATGGATATCGGAGCAAAGGTAAACGAGATCATTGAGAAGCTGAAAAAGGACCCGGCACTGCTGGAGAAGTTCAAAAAGGACCCGGTTAAGGCACTGGAGAGCATCACCGGCCTTGATCTTCCGGATGAGCAGGTCAACGCTGTGATCACCGCGATCAAAGGCAAACTGAGCCTCGACAAGATCGGAGATCTGTTCGGTAAGTAATGGTAATTTTAATCGTTTTGTTGATAATAGCGGCGGCACTCTGGATGCTGTTCGTATACGGAACATGGTTTTTCACCTTTCATAATTCGGATGCGCGCAAAAACGCGGCGGTCGATCTGCCTGCAAGCGCGCAGTACGACCCGTTTCGGCGGGAAATGAAGGCACTTGTGGATGCGATGCACGAGGTGCCCTTCGAAGAGGTGAGGATCAGGGCCTACGACGGCACGGAGCTGTACGGCCGCTATTATCATGCGCGGAATAATGAGCCGGTTGACGCGCAAATAGAAGTGAGACAGAGGACAGAAAATCACGAGAGGACCCAAGGCAAAGAGCATGCAGCGGGATACAGTGAGGAGCGGGCAGCAGCCGACAGCAAGGAATGCGGCGCAAACGACCGGGGAAATGCGGGCTACGAAAGCAGCGTGCAACCCCTGCAGATCATGTTTCACGGCTACCGCGGCGCGGCACTCCGTGATATGGCGGGCGCACACAAGATCGCAAGGACGCACGGAATCGACTCTCTGGTTGTCGATCAGCGGGCGCACGAGAACAGCGGCGGTCATACGATCGCTTTCGGAATTAAGGAGCGGGAGGACTGCAAACGCTGGTGCGAGTACGCGGCAGAACGGTTCGGACTGTCGAAACCGGTCATCATTTCCGGCGTATCGATGGGCGCGGCTACTGTCCTGATGGCGGCTGATCTGGATCTTCCGTCAAACGTGGTCGGCATCGCGGCGGACTGCGGATATTCTTCGCCCAAGGACATTATCTGTGATGTGATCCGTCAGAAAAAACTTCCGGTCTGGCTTTTCTGGCCGGCGGCTTATCTCGGTGAGCTGTTCTTCGGTCACGTAAATCTGCTGGCTACCAGCGCGAAGAAGGCGGTTTCGCGGACGAAGCTTCCGATCCTTATTATCCATGGGACAGAGGACCGCTTTGTACCCTGCAGAATGGCAGAAGAAATTGCCGCGGCATATAGAGGCGGGATGGACAAAGCCGGAGCAGGCGATCATGGAGCGTGTGGTGACGGAGCGTGTGGTGATGGAGCTCGCAATGATGTAGCAGGCAGGAGAAATCCGGAATGTGCGGATGCAGAGGTGAAGCGACAGTCGGTGCAGGTCGAGATCTTCGAAGGTGCACCGCACGGACTGAGTTTTCTGGTCGATGAGAAGAGGTATACGGAAACGGAACTGGCGTTCATAGAGAAGTGTAACAACAAGGTAATTGGCTATTGAATGTTTTATGTCAATATGTTATGTTAACATATATCTGCCGGATAATATTCTTATCCGGCAGCTGGCATAGTGATTGCACTATCTGATCTGAGCTTGAAAGAGAGGTGGTGCTGATGCATGTATGTAACATACGATGGACTCATTCAGTTTGTTATTATGTTGTGTGCAGTCATTACGTTGGTTATTATTTGCACAAAACGCAAATAAAAACGATCACCCTGATCTTGGCCGACTAGGTGATCGTTTTTGCGATTACTCAATTTGCCGGATCAGATAGGTCCCATCTATCTTACCAGCTGCTTGATAAGAACATTATAGCAGATATCGAGGTGTTGTCAAACGAAAATTATGTCTACCACGGACTTCCATCAGACTTCGGATGATTCGTAACATCGGTTACAGCCTACCCGCTCTATGCGTTGTAACATAAGCTCATAAGTTTTTTTGGCAGAGGTGATTTGATGCAGACAGATAACGAATTAAAGGTTCTTCGAGATAAACTCGCAGGCGCGCTGATCGGCGTGGTCCGCGGCGTGGAAGGCAATATTCCGGAGGCAAAAACGGACGAAGCGATCATTCATGGATTGCAGATATACGCAAGAACCGGCGAAGCGGCTCATGCGCAGTTGAATGCGGATATTGAGGGAGTTTTTCCGGTGGAATCGGGCAAAGATTCGAATGCAAGGGAAGCCATCGTGATCGAGGCGGAGATCGACAAGCTTCATGAAGAGAAGTTTCGTCTGGTTCCGGACTGCGCGACCTGTGCCAGCCCGTGCGGAAGAACGTTTGATTATGATATGAGTTCCGATAGCGATCCGGAGACGATCGCGACAAAGGCCGAGATCCTGCGCAGAACCGCAAAGCTTGCGGCAGAAGGCGTAGAGCCGGGCAGTGAGGAGATGAATCTCATCTATATGAGCCTGTATTCGATCGGCTATTACGATAGGGCGGAAGACCTGGCTATGTGCCTGGAGAAGCTATTTTGAAAATTTTTCTAAATATATAAAACCGATCTCATTTTTCGTGTGTCTCATAAGTGAAAGGAGTTGGAAAGTAGTTTTTTCCAATGCAGATACATGAAGACAGAGCAGAAATATTACACACTAAAGGAGATTTGGGAGATTAGAATGAACAAAGAAGCTGAGATCAAAAGATACGTTGAAGAACTGAAAGTGGGAAATCAGGCAAATTTTAAGCATCTGTACACGATGACATTTGCCGGGGCCAGTGCAGTTGCTGCAAGATATCTCAAGAACAGAGATGATCAGATGGATGTTATTCAGGAGGCATACATCAAAGCTCTGGAAAAAATCAATACCCTGGAAAAGTCGGAGAGCTTCGCATCATGGCTCAACCAGATCGTAGCCACCAGATCATTAAATATGCTGAGAGTCAATAATCCTGTGTACATGGAAGACCTTGCGTCCGATGACCAGGACGGAGCAGCTGTAGAGTTTGAGGATGAGTCCCCGGCTTTCCGTCCGGATCAGATTACCGATATTCATGCGACAGCGGATGCTGTGGAAGAGATCATGAATATGCTGCCGGAGATGCAGCGGGCAGCCCTCTGGATGCATTACGGACAGGAGATCTCCGTAAAAGATATTGCGGAGGCTGCAGGGGTATCTGAGAATACGATCAAATCCCGTCTCAAACAGGGAAGAGACAAGCTCTACAAGATGAAGGATGAATTTAAGAAGCGTGGTATCGAGATCACATCTATTGGTGTTGGTGTACTTCTCTTCACGCTCTTTACAGGACGTCAGCAGGCCTATGCCGATACACTTTCCCAGAGCCCGGAATTCAAGCAGATGCATGAGAAGATTCTCGGAAAGATCAATGACTATATGGGTTATAGATCTGCAAAAACAGAGCCGGTGGGAGATAAAAATACTTCCGATGGTGCACGGTCTAATACTGTCGACAGCGCTGCGGAGGCCGGATCGAAGACTGTCGGAGTGAAAGCGGCCGGATCAAAGATTACCGGATCAAAGACTGCAGGATCGAAAGCTGCCGGCACAGCTGGTTTATCGGCTGTTAAGATTGGCATTATCGCTTTGATCGCAGCCGGTGTGGCAGCTGCTGTTATTGCGGCTGCAGTAATAGCAGGGGGAAGAAATAAACAGACACAGGAGTCTGCGGTAATAGCTCAGTCGGCAGTCGAAAAGACTGCAGAAGATGAGGCTTCGGCTGAGAGCGTGGAAGAGGTTGTGGCTGAATCTGCCGCAGAGGAAATTCCTGAGAAGACACCGGAAGAGATCCAGGCAGAAAAAGATGCAGAGGCCATCGCTCAGTATAAAGATATTCTGGCAAATCTTTCCAGTGTTGAGAACTACACAGAGTACTTCGAGAAGAGCGGTTATTATATGTATACTCTGGTTCGTATGCATGAGGGAGAGGTACCGACTCTCCTCCTGGCACAGCAGACAAACAACTTCATGTACTACGGACGTCTTTACTATTATGATACGGATGCTGATCAGATGATCATTGCAGATACCGGCTTTAATGAGAGTGCTGGCTCGGACGAAGTATTAATCTTCTTTGGCGTGGCGCCTGCAGGCGGAATGCGTGCCGGCCTGTCCCTGGGACCGGATGGTTATGGCCTCCGGAGTCAGCAGTTTATGTCCACCAGTCCTGATGTGGATGTGATTGAGTACAGCAGAGATAATGAGCGTATCACTGCCACCAAGCTGGGTACCTACACGATGGGAACTGACAGTGAACTCGCGGCAAATCAGACTATTCAGTGGCACAGCTGGAATGATAACAGTGCTCTGGATATGTGGCCGGAGATCAGTCCGGCAACCGGTGAAGACGGATTCCCGGCAGATCAGAACTTTGACGTAAATTATAATCCTTCCTACAGTACCGGGGGAGATAACGGAAGCAATGGCGACGCTGCAGCTCCGGCTTCGGTATCTATTTCAGGCACCTATGTAAATGCAGAGGGAAGAACAAGGACAATCCAGGAAAATGCTGATGGTTCTATCACACTGGACGGTACGATGCCGTTCCCGCAGAATGGGGAACCTTATCACTATGAAGAGCCGACGGTTACGGGAAGCATTTATTTCGTAACAGATAAGACACCGATCGAGATGCATATTGTCGGTGAGTTTGACGTGACATATACAAAGGTTGATTAAAAAGTGAAAGTTTTTTAACAGGTAATATAGAAGGAGAAGCGAAATGAAAAAGAAAATCTTTTGGACAGTAATTGCTCTTTCCGCGGCCATGGCAGTATCGGGATGCGGAACCAATAAGACAGCGGAAGCCCCGTTCAGGAAGTTGAAACTGTAGTATCCGAACCTACACCCACGGAGGCTGTAGTGTCATCATCCGCTCAGGAGAAAAAAGCGGAAGAGAAAAAAGTAGATACTAATGAGATTATCGGCGGAGCCAGCCTTTCCCAGGCGCAGGCTATTGAACTGGGTAAGAGATACACCGGTAAAGCTGTGGAAGATCAGGTATGGGTATCTTTTGTGACCGGCAGTGCGGAGGATCCAGAATATGCATTCACGCTGGAGAATCTCACGAGCGATGCAGAAGATGTTCTGATTGCATACCTCTGTGATGATAAAGGGCTTCAGAAAATATAGAGAAAATAAAAAACTGCGGGTCGCTTTAGAGCGATCCGCAGTATTTGCCTCCGCATTTTTCAATGCAGACTTTTGTGATAACATCCATCGCGTCCAGATAGAACGGACCGTCGAAGGAGTAGTTGTCTTTGAGAACCGAGAGCTCGGTGCAGGCGAGGATAACGGCGTCGCACTGTTTTTCCTTCATCTCTTTGATGACACGAAGGAACTGGTGCTTGTCACCTTTTTCGCCGCGTTTGATCTGGTCGTAGATCAGTGACATGACGTCTTTCTGGCATTCCTCGGAAGGATATACAGCCTCGGCACCGTATCTTTCGAGAGCTGCTCCGTACATGTTGCTCTGTACGGTTCCGTCTGTTGCGAGGATACCGATCCGTTTGCCGCGGAATTTTGCCGCATAGCGGGCAGCTTCGTCGATCATGTTCAGGAAGTTGCCGTCCATGGCTTTGTCAAAACGGTCGGCAAAGTAATGGGATGTGTTGCAGGGGATGACGAGGTAGTCGCAGCCGGCGTTTTTCAGCATCCTGATGTCCTTGTCAAAGTAGCCCCACAGATATTCCTGCTTACCGCCGAGGATACATTCGGTACGGTCCGGGATCGAGGCATGAGAGAAGAGCAGCAGATCGATGTGTTCGCGATCGTTGCTGACTTCTGTATTGTCGATGATTTTCTTGTAGAAGACGGAGGACGCTTCCGCGCCCATGCCGCCCAGAATTCCAAGTAATTTCTTTTCCATTATATTTACTCCGATTCAGCCGTCGATTTTTGTGCCGGGTTACGCACCGATGATGATACTTACTTGCTTTCCGCGATCATTTTTGCCGCCTCGTCGAGAAGGATCTTCTTCTCGGAGAACGGTACGTGAACGCCTTTGATCAGCTGTGTGGTCTCGTGGCCTTTTCCTGCGAAGAGGAAAATATCACCCGGCTGGGACATGCGGACAGCGGCGCGAACGGCGTCCTCACGGTCCGGATATTTCAGGATCTTCGGGCACTGATGCATGACGGAGGCGATGTCGTTGATGACGTTCATCGGATCCTCGAAGTTCGGTTCATCGGCCGTCAGCATGGCAATGTCAACGAGCGGATCGATCGCTTTGCCGACCTCAGCACGACGGCTCTGGGTACGTCCGCCGACGGCGCCGACGATGACGATGAGGCGTTTCGGATCATGTTCCTTCAGAATAGAAAGGGCAGCGGTCAGGCTGACACCGTTGTGCGCGTAATCGATGATGAAAGCGCGTCCCGGAAGGCCGGTCTTGATCACTTCGAAACGGCCGTCCGCGTGAACATCGTGCAGGGTCTTGAAGCAGGACGGCTGGTCGATACCGTAGATTCCGGCAGCGGCGATCGTGCTCAGCAGGTTGTGTACACTGAATTTGCCCGGAAAATGGGCCTCGATCTCCTGCGCCTCGCCGTTGTGATGGCTGACAAACTGTACACCGAGGGAGGAGCCGTTATCATTCCACGGTTTGATGTCGGTGGCGTAGTAAGAAGCAGACGGATCGGCAGTCGAGTAGCTGATCTTCTCGGCAGTAGTGTTCTCATCGACCATGGCACCTGCATATTCATCGTCCAGATTGTAGATGATGTGCGAGGTATGGTGCTCGGTGAAGAGACGCTTCTTGCTGTCACGGTAGTCCTCAAAGCTGCTGTGCTCGCCCGGGCCGATGTGATCGACGGACAGATTGGTGAAGATCGTGGTATCGAAGACCAGGTTGTCTACACGGTGATATTTGAGCGCCTGGGAGGAGACTTCCATGACAACATATTTGATGCCGTTTTCGACCATGTCGTGGAAGGATGCTTCCAGTACGAGGCTTTCCGGCGTTGTGTTCGGGGTCTCGATATTTTTGCCGGCATACTGGATGCCGTTTGTGCCGATATACGCGCAGGCCTTGGCATTCTTGTTCAGCAGTTCGCGAAGGATCAGCGCGGTCGTTGTTTTTCCCTTGGTTCCGGTCACGCCGATGAGCGTCAGTTTGCGCTCCGGGTGCTGGTAGAAGTTCGAGGAAAGGTAGGGCAGGACGCTGCGGGTATTCTCCGCGATGATCTGTACCGCGTCCTCGGGAAGGTCAAGCGTTTTCTGGGTGAAAAACGTACGGCACCCGTTTTCGTATGCGGATGCTGCATAGTCATGGCCGTCGGAATTCACACCGACGAGGCAGATGAAGAGGCTGCCTTTGCCTGCTTTGCGGGAGTCGTAGGTGACGGAAATGACGTCGGTCGTCTCCGCTGCTTCGGTCTCCGGGATGGTGCATTTGATGCCGCTGAATAACTCGTTGATTTTCATAGGGTCGTTAGACCTCCCTTAATTATTTGGGCTGGATTTTGTGATGGCGGGAGCAAAAACTCCCGCCGTTCGTTTTGTTCGTATTCGTATGAGGTTGTGACGGGCCGCTTCCCGTGGCTTAGTTCTTGCCCGGCTGTTTCGGATAATAGGTCGCGAATTTGCCTCTCTGGCGGCGCAGCATTTCATGCGCGTCGATCCAGCGGAGCGGGTTGAAACGGGTATCCGCGGAATAGAGGACAGAGCAGGTGCTCTTGCCTTCCTTCTCCAGGCGGCGTGCTGTCTCTACGAGCTCTTTGTCTTCGCAGTATTTGAACGCAACATCGGACGGAACGAGGTGCCAGTAGGTCTGATCCGTGCAGATGTTGACATCGTCGCCCGGATCGTTGAATTTCTCAACGACGAGTTTGGCGATGTTGATGCCGGCGCCGGTCACATAGTAGTTGCTGCGGCCCTGGCGGAGGTTGATCTCGAAGGCGTAGTAGTTGTCGGAGTCACCGTCACGTTTGATATCGAAGTTGGAAAAACCGGTATAGCCGATATCTTCGAGCATGGCGATGATCTTCTCGACCATCGGCAGAGAATGTGCGTCCTCGGTGACGATCGCGGCATGGTTGCCGAGACCCTGCGGGGTGTGCTCTTCGATCATGGTATGACCGAGGCAGACCGCTCTGACCTTGCCCTTCGCGTCGGAGAAGCAGGTGAGTACACGCATGTTCGCGTCACCGCCGATGACCATTTTCTGAAGAACGATGGTATCCGGGTAACCGGAATCGTAGATGTCGCTGATGATTTTTGCGGATTCTTCGGCGGATTCGGAGGTATAGACCTTCTTCATGCCTTCAAACTCGTGCAGGAAGTAGTCCTGGCTGGAGGAGGCTTTGATGATGATCGGATATTCGAAGCCGAGTTTTTCCGCGGTCAGTTCGGCCGCGTCGACCTTCTTGTCGACAACAACACTCTTCGGATAGGAGATGCCGTATTTCTCACAGACCTTGTAGAACTCGGCTTTCTTCTGGATGGAAGAGTAGATGGATTTCGGCGGCATCGGCGCAAGGTACTGCGGGAGCTGATCGTGCAGGCGGATGATCATGTCTGCGTAGTGATCGGTGCAGCCCATGAGGATGAGCTGTCCTTCCGGATGATCCTCCGCGAATTTTTTGAGGTGACGAAGCATGACTTCGTCCTTTTCCATGCCCGGCTCCTCGGTGAAGTCGATGATGCGAGAGTACATGGTGGCCGATACTTTGTAGCGGCCGAATGCGTAGGATTTTACGCCGTACGCCTCGTGGAAGGCACGTGCGACATTGTAACAGTTAAGGTCGGCACCCAGAAGAACCGGGATAATTGGTTTTGCCATTGTGATCAGATCCCTTCTTAATTAAATAATAATCAGATAATAATATTAAATAATCATCAGATAAAAATGATGCGGGCGTGGAGGAAAGTCTGCATTCTTCGCGTCCGTATCGCTCATGAACACAGAATCGTTTATTCCCCGAAGAAGACTTTGTGCCAGGTGAGGAAGGTGTAGGCCGTCCAGATCTTTCTCTGGTTGTTCGCCTTGTTCTCGTAGTGGTCATTCAGAAGCTTCATCAGCATGTCCGGTTTGAAATACTCAGCTGCCGCGTCGCTTGTAAAGCTGTCTTTGATCAGGTTATAGTATTTTTCCTGACGCATCCACTCACGGATCGGTACCGGGAAGCCTTTCTTCGTTCTGTATGCCCATTCGTCCGGGATGGCGCTCGATGCGGCTTTACGGAATACATATTTCGTGTTGATGCCGTTGATCTTGTATTCTGCCGGCAGAGTCGCCGCGTCTTCGAGTACGAAGCGGTCGAGGTACGGTACACGAAGCTCCAGAGAGGAAGCCATGGCCATCTTGTCCGCTTTGAGCAGGATATCGCCCGGCAGCCACAGGTTGAGATCGAGGTACTGTTTTTTCTCCAGCTCGGACAGATCCTTTACGCGGTCGTAGATCGGCTTTGTGATCTCATGCGGTGTCGGACCGTGCTGGTATTTCGGCTGCAGGATGTCGTATGCCTCGTCCTCCGGGAATACGAGTGCCTGTCCGATGAAGTAATCTTCCGGATCGCCGCTGGATTTGATGATGAAGTCATGACCCTTGAAATACGGCATCTTCTTTGCGGTGCGCGCTGCGAGACGGCGCAGACCCTGCGGAAGTTTTTTGTATTTCTGCATCAGCGGTACTTCATCGTACCACTCGTAGCCGGCATAGATCTCATCGGCGCCTTCGCCGGAGAGGACAACGGTTACGTGCTCACGGGCGAGGCGCGCCAGGAAGTACAGCGGTACGCTGGACGGATTGGACTGCGGCTCATCCATGTGGTACTGAATATCGGCGAAAGCGTCGAAACACTCATCGGCCGTCGGATATTTCATGTAGTTTTTCACACCGAGGATCTGGGACAGGCGGTTCGCCTCCTTGGTCTCGTCGAAGTTCTCATAATCGAAGCCGACGGAGAAGGTGTCATCCGGTTTCAGATCGGCGGTAACGAAGCTGGAGTCAACACCGCCGGAGAGGAAGGAACCGACGCGTACATCGGCGATGCGGTGCGCGTTGACGGTCTCCTGAACGCGTGCTGCGATGTCCTCCGCGCACTGATCCAGAGATTTATTTGTCTTCTTGGAGAAGTCGACATCCCAGTAACGCTCTACGCGCATGTTTTTGTCATGCAGAACGAAGTAGTGCGCCTGCGGAAGCTTATAGGTACCCTTGAAAAACGTCTCCGGCATGGAAGAGTACTGGAAGGTGAGATACGGTCTCAGCGCGTCCGGATTGACTTCCTTGCGGAACTGCGGGTGCTCGAGGAAACTCTTGATCTCCGATCCGAACAGGATGTTGCCGCCCGGAAGCATGGAGTAGTAGAACGGCTTGATGCCGAAATAGTCGCGCGCGCCGTAAAGGGTGTTGGTATTGGAATCCCAGATCACGAAGGCGAACATGCCGCGCAGTTTCTCGGCAAGCTTCTCGCCCCACTCCTCGTAGCCGTGGAGAAGAACTTCGGTATCTGTTTTGGAACGGAAGATGTGGCCCTTTGCCTTCAGCTGGTCACGCAGTTCCATGAAATTGTAGATCTCACCGTTGAAAGTAACGATGATGGAATGATCCTCGTTGAACATCGGCTGCTTGCCGTCTTCGGAAAGGTCAAGGATCGACAGACGACGGAAGCCGAGAGCGACCGAATCGTTGTCGGTGGTACCTGTCACATAGACGCCGCCCATGTCGGGTCCGCGGTGAAGGATGCGCTCATTCATCTTCTCGACGATCGCCTCACGGTTTTCCAAAAAACCGGTAAATCCGGAAAATCCACACATATAGGAATAACCTCCTGTAAAAACTCTGTTATACTCAGTCCCCGCTTTGTGCGCTTTTTTGCTTGATTTTTTTGCTTAATTAAGAAGAAAAACGTATAAAGCGACTAGTATTATAGCACAGTAACCCAAGGCATACAAGTTTGAGGCGGGAATCGGGGAAATTGTTGCGGCCACGGACGTTCCGCGGCTCTCCCGGCAGGTCCGCGTGGGCTTTTCCGGCGCGTGTGGGCTTTTCCGGGGCGTGTGGGCTTTTTTCCGGGGCGGTCGCGGCTTTTCCGTCCCACGTGGGTGGCTTTTTTGCCACTGGGGACAACAAAATAAGCAAGATCCGAGGAAATTGTTGTCCACCGTTGGTCGGTCGCGGCGTTTCTGGCGCGCGTGGGTGGCTTTTTGCCACTGGGGACAACAAAATAAGCAAGATTCGAGGAAATTGTTGTCCACCGTTGGTCGGTCGCGGCGTTTCTGGCTCGCGGGGACAACAAAATAAGCAAGATCCGGGGAAATTGTTGTCCACCGTTGGTCGGTCGCGGCGTTTCTGGCGCGCGGGGACAACAAAATAAGCAAGATCCGGGGAAATTGTTGTCCACCCGTGGTTCTCCTGGCAGTGGGGACAACAAAATAAGCAAGATCGGGGGAAATTGTTGTCTGCCCGGGGTTCGCCGGCCAGTGGGGACAACAAAATAAGCAAGATCCGAGGAAATTGTTGTCTGCCCGTGATTTGCCGGCCAGCCGAGACAACAAAATAAGCAAGATCCGGGGAAATTGTTGTCCACCCGTGGTTCTCCGACCAGTGGGGACAACAAAATAAGCAAGATCCGGGGAAATTGTTGTCCTTCTCGGAGCTTCCCTGCCAGCGGGGACAACAAAACAAGCAAGATCCGGGGAGATTGTTGTCTGCCCTGAGATCCCCGGAACTTCCAAGACAGTGAGCAGCAAGATAACAAGATAGGCAGTGAAATGCTGAGCGCCAGGCTCAATTCATGCGAAGCGCAGCATCTATTGGGACTTTGATACGTGATAAAAAGGTAAATTAACAGTTTATATCTGAGAATGTGAATTAATTGTGAAATATTAGCACTCATCTATTGACAGCGCTAATAACGGGTGCTATCATGCATTATGTAAAGGAAATAAAGAAAAGCGCCGAAGGGCGACGCAATAAAAGGAGGCATGACTTATGATGTATTTACCGAGTATTTTTGGAGAAGATCTGATGGATGGCTTTATGGATGACTTTGACAGATCGTTTTTCAGAAGTCCTGCAACGGGGGCTAAATCCAATCAGGTCATGAGAACCGATGTCAAGGAAACCGAGAACGGATATCAGCTTGATGTAGAGCTTCCGGGTTACAAGAAGGAAGATCTGAAGCTGGATCTGCAGGATGGTTATCTGAATATTCGTGCTGTGAAGAATACAGATAATGAAGAGAAGGATAAAGAAGGCAAGGTCATCCGCCGTGAGAGATATTCCGGCAGCATGTCGAGAAGCTTCTACGTAGGCGACCAGATCACCGAGGAGGATGTACAGGCCAGATTTGAAGACGGCATCCTGAAACTGGAGATCCCGAAGAAGGAGCCGGTAAAAGAGATCCCGGAGAAGAAGACCATTACGATCGCGTAACCTGATCAGCGTATTAGGTCGTTTGGAGCTGAACACTGACAAAAGCATTGAACATGAGCACTGAACATGAGCATGAACATGAACTCTGATCGACAGGGTGGAAAGGCTGAACCTTAAATTCCAGTGGCCGCCGCGGAAAATGACCGCGGCGGCCCTTTTTTTGGTTGCGGCCACTTTTTTGTTTGTAACCCTTTTTTGCGACAGTTCCTTTTCTTTGCAGCGTCCTCTTTGCGGTGTTCCTCTTGCGGTGCCACATCCTTACGCTGGCATCCGCCGTCCGCCGTCTGCGAATTCCCCGTCGCAGGCAATAAAATCCCAAAATCAAACTTAAATAATTGCCTGCCGCCCGGGAGAACCCTGGCGCGGGCAATAAAATCCCCAATCAAGCTTAAATAATTGCCCGCCGCCCGGGAGAACCCTGGCGCGGGCAATAAAATCCCGTAATCAAGCAAGAATAATTGCCCACCGCCCGGGAGCCCCCCGTCGCAGGCAATAAAATTCCCAAATCAAGCAAGAATAATTGCCCGCAGCCCGGGAGAACCCCGGCACAGGCAATAAAATCCACCAATCAAGCTTAAATAATTGCCAGCCGCCCGGG
>Ga0326513_10002327_pt1 | contig 14073 bp, 17 predicted proteins | sample 2_2465_0518_D_FD_203654 | JGI IMG/M metagenome (GOLD analysis project Ga0326513, IMG submission 203654) | Bovine rumen microbial communities from UC Davis, California, United States - 2_2465_0518 | ecosystem: Host-associated > Mammals > Digestive system > Stomach > Rumen | place: USA...
GTTTTAAAATTTTTTGTTTTATTATATAATATACAGATATAAAAAATTTTTTTGATCTTTTAAAAAATACGTTATGAGCTTTAACAAAAAGTTCATTACGTTGTATTTTATTTTACGGTTAAAAATGAATTTTAAAGAATTTATGATGCTTGAAAAAGCCAATTTAGAAAAAATCAATTCAATTTTAAATACTTTAAATAAACATAATATTAAAGATTATAAGGTTAAAGATAATAAAATTAGTGTTTTTATTAAAGATTCTGAAAGAATAAATCTTTTACAAAAAATCGCTGATATTTTTAAAAATGAAAATGCTTTTTATAATCCTCATGGTGCAGGAAGTGGAATAGGAAGAGTAGAACTTACTTCTGACGCACGAAACAAATATTATATTTTCGCAAAACCAAGCGGTAGAAGCGGAGGAGCAAGAATAAATTTAGGTTTAAAATTTGAAAGAGATTTTGCAGAAGCACTTCAAAAATTTGTAAATTCTGAAGATTATAATTTTAAAGATGGTATTGATGATATTTTAAAAATCTGTCAAAAAGAAAATTATGTTTTGGTTGAGATAATTCCTGAGGGAGTATTAAATAAAAAACGACCATTTACTTTCAGTTCTAACGGTATTTTTTGTGGTGGTGATGATTTTAATATCGGTCATATTATTTCAGATATTACTTTAAGATTTAAAAATATATTTACACAAAATACTTATGATGTTTATTTATCATTAAAATCAGGTGAAACTGTAACTTTTTGTAACATAGGAACAAAGAAGTTTTTATTCCAAGACGAAATTGAAAGGGGGCGAATAGAAAACAAAAATGCTCTTCAACTTTTGGAAATGCTAGCAATTGATCCTGTAAAATTCTGTAATGTTTTTAATAACTATAAAAAAGAGAAAAATAAAAAAGAAATAATAGATATAACATCTATTTTACAAAAATCAATTTTATTTAAAAATTTTATGAAATCAGTTATTGGTTATGGATATATTTTTGTTCATAACAGTAAAGGGAAAGTTCATGTAAAGGAAATGACTGAAATTTCATTAGAAAACATTTTAAATGTAAAAAATGCTGAAATAATTTATCCTTACGGAAGTGCAAAAAGAGTTGATATAAAAATTGAATTAAACGGTTTGCTTGTTAAACTTAATTTAAGATCAAAAGACGGAGGAGTTTATCCAGGATTTTTTCAAGCGGATTATAGATTTTTATAATTAAAAACAACGTTATCACAAATTCAAAAAAGTTCATTACGTTATAATTCATAAAATGAAAAAAATACGTTATGAAGATTTTAAAAAAGTTCATTACGTTGTTTTTAATATTAACATTTTTTACGATAATGCCGATATATTAAATATAGAACTTCTAAAATAACTTGATAGGAGAATCGAAATGGCTTTATATGTTAACACAAATGTTTCCTCTTTAACCGCTCAAATTAGATTAAACAAATCTACAAAGTCTCTGAATAAATCTTATGACAAATTGTCTTCAGGTTTCAGAATTAATTCGGCTAAAGACGATGCAGCAGGTCTTCAAATTTCAAATAAAATGACCTCACAGATTGACGGTTTGAAACAGGGAAACAGAAACGCGAATGACGCAATATCTATGACACAGGCTACTGAAGGAGCTCTTGATCAAGTTACTGAGATGCTTCAACGAATGCGTGTTTTAGCTTTACAATCTTCAAACGGAACAAATTCAACTTCTCAAAGAACGGCTATTCAAGAAGAGATAAACGCTCTTTCTTCTGAGATAACCCGAATAGGGACCGATACATCATTCGGCGGTCAAAAACTTTTCACTGAAGATAAAACCATTAAATTCCAGGTTGGCGCTGACGCTAATCAAACAATCGACTTTGGATTGAAAAGTATGTCGTCAATCGCTGATTTTTCAACAGCTTTGGATTTAACTTCAGCTGATGCTTCTCAAGGCGCAATCAAAAGGCTTGACGAAATGATCGCAAATGTTGACTCTTATCGAGGATCTTTAGGTGCTGTTCAAAATCGTTTAGAATCGACAATCGAAAATCAAGAAAATGTGATTTCAAACATCACAGATGCGAGATCCAGAATTAGAGATGTAGATTATGCCGAGGAAACAGCAAACTACACAGCTCAACAGATTTTACAACAAATGAGCACATCAATTTTAACTCAAGCTAATCAGAAAAATTCAATCGCTTTGAGCCTTTTAGGCTAATTTAAATCAATCAAAATGATAAAAGGTACTTTTTAAAGTACCTTTTTTATTTTCTCTTAAAAAATTTTTTTTCAATTTCCTTATATAATAATATTATAAAAATATTTTAAATAAAAACTTTAATATCAAATTTTTAACAGTTCTAGAACTCTCTAAAACTAGAACTTTTACCAGAAAACTAGAACTCTCGAATTCAGTTCTAGAACTAGAAAAAACCAGAACAAAAACTCTCACAGATGCTTCTATTTTGCTCATATCTCGTGTTAAACGCTCTATTTCGCACATTTTAAGCTATAGCTATACGTTCCTATTAGAATAGCTATGGATAGCGAAAAAACAAGCTTTAACACGAGATATGAACGTTTAAAAAATTGTTTACAAATGATTTAAAATGTGTTATAATAACATTAAAAAAGGATATTCAAATGAAAAAAGTTGAAATAAATCTTGACCTGGGGCGAACTGAGATAAATCTCAAAGATAAGAAAATGATAATCACAAAAACATTAACAGGTTATAATGTTCTTTATCAATCTTCTGAGAGTTGTGATTTTAAAGAGTTTGAAGGTTCTTATAAAGATTATGTTTCAAAGTTGGTTAAAAATATTTTAGAAGGTAATTGAAATGAAAGAATTTATTATAATGATTGCTGTTTTATTTACTTTAACAATAGCATGGTTTGGTTTTATTATTATGGGATCTTCAAATCCTGCAGAAAACACAGTTCCGCAAGTTCCTTTAGGAAAAGCTGAATACGTTGCTCAATGCACAAAGTGGGTTGGAAATGGTTTTAAAGGAAAAACATGTGCAGAATTTAAAATTTTTAAAATTGAGGAATAATAATGAAAGAAAGTTTTGAAAATTTAAAAGATTTAGAGACGAAGAAGTTTTATAGATCATTTGGGTCATAAAATTCTAAAATATCAACATTTTTTAAATAATCGTTAAGTTCTTTAAGACAAAGAGCTACGGATTTTAATTTTTCAGATAAAATCAAAGCTGACTCAACTGAAAAAACCTTTCCAAAATCAACAGAAAGATTGAAAAAATCTTCTTTCTTTAAAGAAGAGATTTTATTTATTCTACATTCAAATGAAAAATTGTCTAAATCCAAATCAGGAACGACGGAAATATAATTTTGGCTCTTAAGAGCAATCGTCATTAAATTTTTAACTTTAATTTTGTGTTTGTTAAAAATTTTTAAAATATTTTTATAAGCTTCAGAGTTCTTCATTATCTTATTGTCATAACTCTCGTTTAAATTGAAAAAATCTTTAAAATTCATAAAAACCTCTTTTATAAATATTTATGATTTTATAAATAAATAAAATACTTGTTATTGGAGATTATTTTAAATGGAAAAATTATTTGAAGCAAATTTTAATCCAAAAGATGCTTTAAAAGTTGCTAAAGCTTACGGCTCTCTTTTTGGAAAAGAATTTGGCGGAACTTTCAGACCACTTTGTATTGAGTGGTTTAAGAAAGCTAGAGAAACAGGTTCAGGTGTGAGAATGCTGAACTCATCAGGTGCTATGATGCGTTTGAATTTTTCAAACAGAATGAGCAATTTTGCTGATGCTCCTAAAGATTTCGTTACTTTAAGTTCAATCGATTACTGGGCTCCAGGTAACACTAATTTCACATGCCCTACTACTTCTTGCTATTTTGAAGAGTCAATAAATGTTGTAAAAATTTGGAAAACTCTTTCTAATCTCATCAGAGCTGGAAAATCTGGAAAATACACAATCAACGACCTTTTAGGGATTAAAGAGTCTGTTGAAGAACTTGACGAAGCGCCTTTTAATGTTGGTAATTTAAAGCAGCGTCATGAATTCACCAGAGCTAAAGGCTGGCCGACAAAATCTCGTGTTTCAAAAGAAGCTTTTGAGCAGTATGTTAAAATGAACAACGCTGAAGAAGATTGGAACAAGTTCCTTGTTGAAGTTGAAAACGGTCGTCCTGAAGAAAATGAAACAGAGCAGACTTTAAAGCAGGCTGAAAAAGAATTTGAAAACCACCCGACTTGCGATCCTAAAAGAATTTTTAATGTAATTGAAAGATTGACCTATGCTGTTTGTAAAGGAATTACAAAATCCTTTATCTGCTGCGGTATGGGTGGTGTTGGAAAAACCTATCACGTAACAAAGGTTATGGAAGAGGAAGTAAAGAAAAGCGGAATTAAATATGACTACCATGCAGGTATGAAAGTTTCACCTCAGTCATTCTATGTTGAATGCTTCAGAGGTCGTGAAGCTGTTAATGTTTTTGATGAAGCTGATGATATTTTATCAAATGACGATATCGTTGTTATGTTAAAACCTATTCTTGATACAACTGGCAAGAACACAATGGAATATCTGAACGGTTTCATGCCTACTCGTGAAATGTCGGATAATGAAATTAAGGAATACTCAGCTCAGTGTGATGCTCAGTTTAAAGCTGGTGGCGTAACCTGGTTCTCTCGAGTTCCACCTAAGAATGAAGAGCAAGTTTGGTGTCCTAACAAGTTCTTCTTTGAAGGTTCTATGATTTTTATCACAAATAAACCAGCTTCAAAGATTGACCAAGCTATTATTTCAAGATCCGCGTTCGTTGATGTTTGGCTGACAGAAAGACAGGTTTATAACAGAATTTTTGATATTCTGAAAGCTCAGCTTAAGAAAGGTGCATTTTCTGAAAATGCGTTAAAATCTTATGCTCAATCTTTAGGTGTTGATTTTAACGATATTATCGAAGGAAAGGAAATTGTTGTAAGCGCACAAAAACGTAACAAACAGTTGACCGTAAGATCTGCTGTTCTTGCTTTAAAAATGATTGATGCCGGTGGATTCCCAGACTGGGAAGAACTTTCAGCATACATGTAATTTTTTAAATCTTATTAAAATAATACGTAATGAGCTTTTACGAAAAGCTTGTTACGTATTTTTTTTATTTTTCAATTTCCTTATATAAAGATATTTAAAAAATATTTTAAATAAAAAGCTTTTAATTAAGTTCTAGTTTTGACCGAGCTCTAGAACTTTTTGAGAAAGTTCTAGTTTTTTCTAGTTCTAGAACTGTTAAAAATTCGATATTAAAAGTATTTTTATAATTCTTTATATAAAGAATATCAAAAAAATTTTTTATAACGTATTGACCTTTTGTGAAAAGTCTATTACGTTATTTTTAAATAAAAAAAATACGTAATGAGTTTTTATGATTTTCTCATTACGTATTATTCGATTTTATATAAAAATATCTTTAAATATTTTCAACTACACGCCATGATTCAGGGAAAAATTCAGGTAAAGTTGAAAAGTTTTCAACATTTTTAGCTCCGCACTTTTTGCATTCAATAACATTATCGAAAACTAAAGTAAATCTCATTTTTAACCACTGACTAAAAATATCATTAGCAAAGTCGGCGTCTAAATTCGCGATAAAATCGGCAACTTCGGCATAATCTTTATCAGATTCAATTTTTCTACCGTTTAATTCTTTAATATGGAATATAAAATCATTTATAAAGAGATTAAATTCAGAAACATCTGAATTATTAAACGCTTCGTAAAGATCTTTGTTTGTGATTGCTCCCATCTTAAAAGTGTTTTCACCTGAAACAATATCAGAGTATTCGCCACCTTTAGTTGTTACGAGTTTTGAAAGGTCAAGTTCTAGTTTTTCTTCAGAATTACACTCAGGGCAGATAAAAGTAAATTTCATTTTATCATGTACAGATAATTCTCTTATTTTGAATAAAAGAAAATTAAATTCCTCCTGATCTAAAGCAATATCCTCGGTTACACAGTTATAAACAAGAGCTGTTTTAGCTTCAAGCCAGTTTTTTGAATTATCAAAATTCTTTTTATCCTTAATTTTCCACTTTCTTATATGAACAATACGATTATCCGGTAGTCTAACTTCTGTTTCGTCTTCAGATTGAGATATCAAAGTTCTGTCAATTTTATATTCTTCTTTAACAACAGTTTCAATTTTATCTTCTAAAATTTCAGAAAGATCTTCTTCCTTTTTGCTTAAATCTGCTTCCTGAAGTTTTTTCTTTAAATCATCAGGAAGATCATCTAATAAATTATCTTTTTCTAAATCGACAACTTCAATATCTTTATCTAATTCTTCTACAATCATTTTTTAAAATCCTTTATTGAAAATTTGAAAAATCAAGGTTATTACAAAAAATTTCACATTTAGGTGAAATTATATCTATATCAACTTCAAGAATAACCTGGGTATCTTTTGTTGAATTTTTAAAATCCACCTGGGAAACGCCTTTGAGCACACAGTCATAAAATTTTGCGACAATGTGCTCTTCTTCACCTGGATAATCTGGCAGTTTAAAAATTGAAACAGTGAATTTACACTGATCAGGGTAAGAATTCTTTTGAGCAAAAAAGAGAGCTGACCAGAATTTCCATATTCTCATTTGGTCATGGTCTAAAAAATGAGCTTTTAACTCATAAGCATCAAAAGCAGCCGATGGCGTAATAAAATTCTGAAAGTTTATAAAATTTGAAATCGGTTGTTGAGACAACGCAGGAATATTTATATCTTGAAGATAAACCTCCTCATCGCCACTTTCAATTCTTACCTTCTCGTCTTTGTCTAAACCAAGTTCAGAACAAATGTTCCCGTTATCAAATGAAATCATTGCTCTAAAATTATTAACAAATGACCATTTGGTGGTTTTAATTTTATTATAAGCGTCTTGTAAAGTTTCAATACTCATTTTAATACTCAAATTTTTTATTTATTTATAAATAAGATAAAACAGGATTTTTAAATGAATTATCAAGCATTAGTTCAAGCTTATTTGGGAGATGGCGCAAGGTCTTCAAAATTCGACCTTACTATGGAACTCCCTGGATTTTTAAAAAAATTTTCAAATTTAAAAGACAAAGATTATACAGCCGCATTGTCTATTCTTTGTAAATCTTCTTCTTTTCCTGGAAAAACCGTCTCTACTCAAGATATTGTTTTCAGAGGTCAAACAATTCGAATTCCGATGCAGTCTAATTTTTCAGGAGACTGGACCTGTGAATTTTATTCTGACGAAACTCACGGTTTAAGAAAACTGTTTGAAAATTGGTCAAATGCTGTAAACGCTTCAAAGAAAGGCGCAGATTTTTTAAATCTTCAAAATAATCTTTTATTAAAAGACGATTTAATCCCTGAAAATTTTATTTTAGACGATGTAAAAATATTTCAATTTCCTTTTGAAGCTCAGATCGGCGCTAATCCTGTTGACCCTGATGTAACTTACACGTTGTACGGTGTTTTCCCTACCAATATTGCTCAGGTCGAAGCGACATCAGAGTCTGATTCAATAGAAACATTTCAAGTGACTTTTAACTACACATATTTCGAAATATCATGAATAAATATACTGAAATTAAAGACGCGCTTCAAGGCGGCTTAAAAACTAATAATTACAGAATTATTTTAAATGTTCCGACAGAAGACAAATCTCAAATAAACGGCTCTTCAAACACAATTTTAAATATTTTATGTCAAAGCACTTCTTTTCCTGTTAGAAAAATCTCAACTAATTCTGTTTTCTTCAGAGGTAGAAAAGTTGTTTTAAGATCTTTAGAAGAGTTTGACGAAACATGGTCATGTACTTTTGTTGATGATTATAATTCAAATATCCGAAGATTATTTGAAAACTGGTTGACAGGAACTGACTCACAGGAAAGACAGACAATCTGGACGAATTATCAAACAGATATGAAAGTTATTCAGTTAAGCCCTGAAGGTTTTCCTGTTTTTGGATATCTTCTGTCAAATGCGTTTGTTTCAAACATTTCAGGTGTTGATTTTTCCGACGAAAAAGCAGATGCAGTTAAGTTAACAATAACATTTTCATATTCAAAATGTTCAATTATTCCTCAATCTGAATTAATAGATTAAAAAAATTTTAGATTTTCTATTATAAAGAATATATAAAAATATTTTTAAAAAAGTATAAATACATTTAAAAAAGGATTTAAAATGACAAATCGAATTTCCGAGATTAAAGCAAAGATTGGCGCTGGCGCAAGATCGAATAAATTCATGGTATATTTTTCATTTCCTCAAGGTTTAGATGTGTCTTCAACAGGGTTAGAAAATGATGCTGCTATTTTGTGTCATGCTTCTGCAATTCCTGGTAGAGCAGTCGGCTCAATTGAAGTTTGGAACCAGGGACGAAAATATATTTTGCCTGGCGATACAGAATTTGGCGGAACCTGGTCTTGCTCATTCTACAACACTGAAGAGCATAATTTAAGAAGAGCGTTTTTAGCCTGGCAGAAAGCTATTGACCACGCTCAAACCGGAACACATACCGGCAATCCGTCAGCTCTTCAAGTAACAATGAGAATAGCACAGCTTGACTCCGCTGAAAATGAGACAGTTACTTATGAACTTCACAATGTTTGGCCGTCAGATGTTTCTGAACTTTCTATGGAACAGTCAGGAACAAACGCGTTAGAAGATTATTCCGTAACATTTACCTACACTGATTGGGTAGTCGGCGACGACGAAGACAATGACCAGCCAGGTAAATTTAACGGTGCAACATTAAATACTGTTTCTTTAAATAATTAAGATAAATAAGGATATAAAATGGGTTTAGTAAGCAGTTTAGATAAATTTTTAAATAAGATAAACCCCTTTACAAGATCCGAATTGAAATTAGTTTTAAAAGATTTAATTAAACAAAAACATAATATCAAAAAGGAAACAGATGTTGGAAAAATTTGTTTCTTTGATTATGCTCCAAAAGATAAAAAACATTTATGGGATAGAAAACCGTTAATTCTAGTTTTGGACCAGTCAAAAAATTATGTTTTAGGTTTAAATTTCCACTGGATAAGAACACAGAAACGAGTAGAATTAATTAAGTTTATTTTAAAATTAAATATTCAAAATGAAAAATTAAAAACACCTTTAACTTTTACGTACACACAGTTAAAACCATTTTTAAGCGCTCCCGAATTTAACAGATGTGTTCATGTGTATATTCGAAATCGAATGGGTTATGGTGTTTCTTTAAAATCAAGTTATTTATTAGAAGCAGCAAAATTAGATTTAGCAGTATTTTCAAAAGGATAAAAAATGGAAAAAGAACTTTTAAAGCAGGTTTTAAATAATAGAACCAGCGAATTTCAAAAACAATTTGCTTCAGAGCTTAAAGAAGCTTTAGAAAACCACCCTAAAATTTTAAAAGCCGCAAAGCTTTCAAAAATTTATGAAAAGATTAACTCTTTAAACGCTGAAATTAAAGATCTTTTAAGAGAAGCAAAATTAGTTGAAGCTGAAGGGTCAGATGCGTTTGATGATGATTCAGATTCTATCGGAATTGACCCAGAAAACGATAATGTAGAATATACCGAAGTAGATTCTATGACAAATCTTTTAGGTGTTGACGATCCTAACGCAATTCCTGATGTTACCCCTATTCCAGAGTCTGAATGGAATGATATTTTTAAAGAAGAATATAATCCTGAAGAAGACGAAACAAACATCACTGACGATGCCGAACTCAAAGACGAAACAAACGGTTTAGGTGAAACAGATCCTCACGAAGTTCGTTTGGAAAAAGAGATCGGTACAGATTCAACAAATGATAATGTTGAGCAGGTAAAAGTTTTTGACGGAATTTAAGGAGATGCAAATGAGCTCTTTAATGTTTGATTCAGATACTCAAGGTTTGTCAGTTGTTAAAGAAGAGGAAATTAACGAAGCAACTGGTAAATCTGAGAAAAAATATAAAATCAGAGGTATTTTCTCTACTATAGGTGAGAAAAACCGTAATGGTAGAACTTATCCAAGACCTTTGTGGGAACGTAATGTCGCTGAATATCAGAATGAAATTAAGTCAGGTTCTATCAACACTTTGATGGAATACGAACACCCAGCAAGAACTGAAGTTGACCCTATGAAAGCAGTTTCAAAAATAACAAAATTATGGATTGAAGGCCAGTACGTTATGGGTGAAGCTGTTTTGCTAGACAATCCTCAAGCTAATCAGTTAAAATCTTTAGTTGATAATGATGTTAAAATTTCAGTATCTTCAAGAGGCGTAGGTTCTGTTAAAAACGGTATTGTTGAAAGCTTTAAGTTAATCACTTATGATGTTGTTCCTAATCCTTCAGATTATAACGCGACAATGAACGGTATGTGTGAAGCTCACAGACTTTGTGAGGGAATTGTTCAAGATAAAACTTATGAAATTGATAAATTCGGAAATATTATCGAAAAATTAAAAGAACCTGAAAATTCTGTCGAAAATATTGACGAAGGAAATGTAAATAATGTTGAAGCGGAAATTAAAACTGAACCTGAAATTTCCGATGTAAATATTCAAGAACAAATCGAAAATTCTTTAAAATCTTTTAAAGATTCTTTAAAAGAAGATTTAAAAAATTCTTTAAACGAAATCAAAGAGTCTTTAAAACCAGAACCAGTTCCAGAAGTTCAACCTGAAGAACCAGAACCTGTTCAAGAACAAGTTCAAGAACAAAAACTAGAACCAGTTCAAGAACCTGAAGAGATTAAAGAATCAATCACATTAGCACAAAAACAAGACGCAATTAGAGAATTATTTGAAAATTTCCTTCAAAAAATTTAAAATATTGTGAATTGTGTAAAAAAATTACTTTTTTAAAATATAAATAATTAAAAACATTTGGAGAATTTTAAAATGCTTGAACAATTTAAGGAAGTTTTAGGTGAAGCATTTACCGACGATCTTCAAGAAGAGTTAGAAAGCAAAATTGAAAGCTTAATCGAATCAAAAGCTTCAATTTTAGCTGACCAGAAAATTGAAGAGGAAACTTTGCGTTTAAATGATCTTTGTGAATCATATAAAAATGAAATCAAAGAAGACGCAATCAAATTCGTTGACGGTAGATTAGAAAGCCTGAATTCAATTATTGAAAAATATATTGATAAAACTGTTAATAGTTTTATTTCCGAACACGAAGATATTTTTGCAGTAACTGAAGCTGATTATAAAAATAACTTCATTCTTGACTCTTTAGCTAATGCCTGCACCATGGCTGGTGTTTCTGCTCAGAAGATTGCTGAGTCTGTTGAAAATCAAAATCCTGAAAAGACAATTTCAGAAAACAACAAGATGTTGAAGACTTTAGCAGCTATGCAGAAGCTTGAAGAAGAAAAATCAAATCTTCTTAAGGAAAATCAGAAGCTCATTAAGATGGGTATTATCGCAGAACTTAAGGAAGGTTTAGAAGGCGAAGCTGCTGTTAAATTCGAACGTTGCGCTAACAATGTTGTTTTTGAAAAATCTTCAAGATACATAAATAAATTAGAAAATCTGAAACAAGCAATTATTGACGAAGCAAAGCTTGCTGAAAAATGCCACGAAGAACCAGAAGAGCCTGAAGAAGAAGCAGTTTCAGAAGAATATGTAAGAGTTCCAACTAAATCCCCTGTTAAGAATGATTACGTAAAAGTTTCACGTCCTGAGACTTTAAACGAGTCAAGAGAACAAAGTGATTTAGAAAAACGTTTAAGTAGATTATATTAATAAAATTTAAAAATATATTTTTAAGGAGAATCCATTAATGGATATGTTATTAAGCGAAGCAGTTCAGAAGGCAACCTCTAATGAATTTGCAAAAAGTGTTTTGGAATCTGAAAAATTCGGTCCGATGACAGATTCTCAAAAAGAAACAATTATTCAACTTATTGAAAACACTCAGATTGATATTCAGAAAACTTTGAGTGAAGGTACTTTAACCGGTGACGTTGCTCAATTCACCCCAATCATAATCCCTATGATTAGACGTATCTATCCAAATCTGATTGCTAACGAATTACTTGGTGTTCAGCCAATGAGCATGCCTACCGGCTTTATCTATGCTCTCGTTAATCAGTATCTTGGTGATGGTCTTAAGAAAGTTGACGATCGTCCAAAACCAGCTGGTGTTATCTATCAGGTTTCTTTAAGTGATGCTGATAAGATCAAAGCTGCTGTTCAGGCTGGTACCGTTCAGACTTCTACTTCAAAGATTTTAGACTCTTCCGCAGCTGAACGTGGTTATGTTCTGTACATCGAAGACGACAAGATCCTTGCTACTGTTGATGTTGACAATACTCCAAATCATGTAAATCAAAATCTGAATGTTGGCGATACTTTTGATATCGGTACAGCTGTTACTGGTCTGACAATTACCGCAGTATACACTAACGAATCTTCTTTCGGTCACATTCTGAAGAACTTCACTGGTCCTTATAAGACAGTTGAAGCTGAACACCTTGGCGACGAAATGAGAGAAGTTGGTTTCAGTATTTCAAGAAAACCAATTGCCGCTGATTCTCGTGCTCTGAAAGGTAAGTACACTGTTGAACTTTATCAGGACTTAAAAGCTCAGCACGGTTTAACCGCTGATGAAGAACTGATGAGCTTAATGCAGTATGAAATTCAGGCTGAAATTGACCGTGAAATCGTTGATTTCGTTAAGGATAATTCTACCTGGTTACCTGATACTGTATTCGGTGCTCAGACTAATGTTCAGGTTCCTGATGGTCGTTGGGAAATTGAAAGATATCGTGCTCAAACAATTCGTATTGCTAAAGAATCCGCAATTATCGGTTTAGATACAAAGCGTGGACAAGGTAATATCCTTCTGGTTTCTCCAATGGTTGCTACCATGTTAGAACAGGTTGGTTCATTCCAGCTGGCTCCTACTAATTCCGATATTATCGCTCCTGTTTCCGGTGGTGTTGCTGGTGTATTCGATAACCGCTACAAAGTTGTTATCGATCAGTATGCTAAGGACGACTTCTGCACCGTTCTTTACAAGGGCGCTAACAGCCGTGATGCTATGGGCTTCTTCTGTCCGTATGTTCCTCTGTCCTTCACAAAGGTTACAGATTACGTTACCGGTCAGCCTGTTATCATTGCTAAAACTCGTTACGCTCTGGCTACAACTCCAGGTGTTTCTGATCCTAAGAGCAATGACCGTGCGAAGACCTATGCTCGTTCATTCGGTGTAAATTTTGCGAACTCTGTTCTCGCAAGACAGGCACCAAGTGTACTTGCTAAACCATCAAGACAGTACTAATTTTTAAAAAATTTTAAAATAATTTTAAAGGACCTTTAAAAGGTCCTTTTTTATTATCTAAAATAACGTATTAGACTTTTCGCAAAAGGTCATTACGTTGTTTTTTTAAAAATATTTTAAAGTTCTTTATATAAAGAAACATAAAAAATATATTTAATACCTAAAAGTATAAATAAATTAAAATAATTATTAAACATAGGAAGATATAATATGTCATTTAGAGAATTTTTTGAAAACACTTTAATGAATGAAGATAAGAAGAGAACTATAAGCACAGCTTTTGATTATTTTATTTATCTTATTTGGGACTCATTCGGTGAAGCTTTAAAAGAATTGAATTTAAAAAAGCCACTTATCGCAATATCTCATTATCAATATGAAAAGCTAAAACCAATCTATCTCAAGATTTTGAACTCAAAAATAAAAGAATGTAATGTTATTTTTGATCCAAGCAAAAATATTATAAAAAATATTCCTGGATTTACAGATCTTCAACTCACTAAATATAGAGAAGACGATGTATGGTTTTTAATAAAACGCCAGCAGAATTCAGAGCTGAAAGAAGTGTACTGGGACAAAAACCAGCTAACAGATTATCTTAAAAAGAATAAAAAGGCCAGGATTTTCCTTGCTGATAAATTCGGTTTTTATTCTGAAGAGATTAGTATTGAAAAAATGCTTAAAACGTTAAATCCAAGATCTTATGATTATGGGATCGGTAGCCAGTCATCCACTCATATTGAAAGAGTAAAATTGCGTAAAGATTATGATGGCAATCTTTATTT
>Ga0326513_10002329_pt1 | contig 14063 bp, 19 predicted proteins | sample 2_2465_0518_D_FD_203654 | JGI IMG/M metagenome (GOLD analysis project Ga0326513, IMG submission 203654) | Bovine rumen microbial communities from UC Davis, California, United States - 2_2465_0518 | ecosystem: Host-associated > Mammals > Digestive system > Stomach > Rumen | place: USA...
AGCTCTGGGAGAAAAACAGCGGAATCATCCGGAAAGCGTGCAAAAGATATGCCGGATACATCGAAGAAGAAGACGCTATGCAAGAGTGTTATTTTGCATTCACGGATGCTGTGAACGAGTATGATCCAGACAGCGGCGTGACATTTGCGGGATATTGTTTTGACCGGTGCCGCTGGCACTTATTCCGGTATATTGAGGAATGCGGCGCTGTTATCCGGATACCGTCACACGCAAGGCAATTAATCAGCAGATATAATAAATTAGTCCGTGAATGGGTTGTCGTTCATGAAGAAAATCCGAGTGATTCAGTAATCTGTTTTAATCTGAATATCACCCAGGACAAACTCGACAGGCTTCGGATTGATATGTCATTGATGGATGTCGGGAGTCTTGACACTCCATTGACAGATGAAGAAGACAGCCTCACAACGGTCGACACGGTGCCGGATCAGTCCGTAAACGTGGAAGAGGATGCTCTGGAATCTCGATTTATCCAAGAGAGAAAACGCGCTGTCTGGGGCGCGGTGGATTCGCTAAGACCTCAAGACGCCGAGGCAGTCCGGATGCACTATAAACAGGGATTGACCTATACAGAGGCCGGAGAAGCCGCCGGAGTCACTGGGAATGCTATCCGCCGGAGAATCGCCTCAGGTGTCAGGCAACTAAGGACAGGAAAGCAGAAGAAAATACTCCGAGAATTTATTGACCTGTCTCCGACTTATAGCATGGGTATTAAAAGCGGTTTGAGTTCATTCAGTCATACATGGACAAGTAGCACAGAGCGAGCCGCATTGAAGAGCATTAGTATCGAACAGGAACGTCACGCAGAAATCGAGCAATTACTGGCACTCAAAAGGGAATTGTTAGAGGCAATGCAAAAGCAAAATTGACTGTTTTCGCTATCCTCCGGACGTTCCCAAAATCGTCAAGGCACCAGAATCGCTTATAAGACAATTATAATGATTATGGCATAAATGCACAGTGAAGCGCACAGAGCGCCGCACAGAGTCGCACAGTGTCAAATATGACATGATGATAATAATGACAGATGGAAAAAGTAACGGAGGAGGGCATGAGCATAACGATAGATAAAGAGTTCGAGGCACTTATTCCACCATTATCGCCGGACGAGTTTCAACAGCTCGAGGAGAATTGTGTGAACGAGGGCATCAGGGATGCTCTAATCACATGGAATGGTATTTTGATTGATGGACATAACCGCTTCAGGATTGCCGCGAAACATGGCCTGAAATGGACGGAAAAGCAAATGGATTTTACAGATCGGGAGGATGCTATCAGGTGGATTATTCGGAATCAGCTCGGACGGAGAAACCTCTCTCTATATGATAGAAGTATCCTGGCATTGAAATTGAAACCGGCAATAGCAGAAAAAGCAAAAGAGAATCAGGGCTCGAGAACAGACATCTGTCAGAAATCTGACAAAAGTATTGACACGAAAAAGGAACTCGCAAAAGCCGCCGGAGTCTCCCATGATACCATTCACAAGGTCGAGACAATCCAGAACAGCGGCGATCAAAAACTGATTGATGAGGTACGAAGCGGAGAAACCTCAATTAATCGAGCCTATCAGGTCGTGAAGAAAATCGAACCTCAAGACAAGAGCATGAGGGAGATAAAACAGGAACGACTCGAAAACGCACATGAAGAGCATGAACGATTCAAAGAGAAAAAGGTCGTCACTCTGGAAGACATCAAGGCCGACAAGGTGAATCGCCGGACACTTGCACGCGATCAGTATATGAAATTGCTGAACATGGGTAAACGTATTGAAGAAATCGGGATGCAAATACAAGAGGGTGATTTTGATATTTATACAATGGCAAAGGAGCTTTCCTTCGAGGAGCGGAAGACATTGCTCGACCTTATAGGATTCTGGAGAAGAGAGTTGTCATTGATAGCGCAAACAATGATTAACGGCAAACAATAGAGATTTATTATTCAGGAGGTGCACAACATGGAAGTAACAAAGATTCTGGAAGACCTGCAGACAGGTGCAAAAGCATGGTCAGATCTGACACTGGAAGAGGTCGAAGCCGTCTTTAATTACTACACCCAGAAGCCAGGGAGCATTGAACATGCCGCGCTCAATACTGGATACGGTGCCGACCAGATCAGGACGGCCGCCGGAGTCCTTCGGGCAATCCGCGACGGTATGCACGGAGATGATGCACTGGAATGGAGCGAGGTCACGGCGGAGATGATTCTCTCAATTCTCGACATGGCTTGTCGGCTGAGTAGTTAATGAGGCACCGGAGGAACCTCTGGGATAACATGAGGCGATTCTATCGGGCGCCGGTATTCCTTCGGAGCCGGACAGCCTGAGTGATTCAATTAACGAGGTAAAGAAAATGGACGGTACAAGTGTATTCACAGATCATTTAAAGATACTCGCGGAATATTCCGAGAAGGTAGACACAGGAACCGCAACGGATGAGGATTTTGCAGATTTTCAGCAGATGCTCCCAAGAATCATCAAAGCGATGCAGGACGGTTATTATAAAATGCCGGAATATGTTGCACTGACAAGAACATTCTATGTAATCAAAGACAGTTTTCGGGTTGTTCTGGGACTGGATCCGGCACTATGACAAGAGGAATCCCCCAGAATCGCCTCTTGTCTCAGGCACAAAAAAGGCTCCCCGCCTCTACACATGGACAAAGAAAAAACGAGGCGGAGAGCATGAGCTTGCATTCATGGCGCGAATGTTTAATAGCTTGCGATTAGTATAATATGAGCATTGCATCAATGCAACATAAAATCAATCAGACTCTATTACGGTAATATACACAAATTCTTTTATCATTGATTATATGTCGCGTCGTGGTGTATGATGATACTACACATGGACGCGCCTATATATGGAGGTGAATAATATTTTATGGCGCGAAAAAAGGACGAGTTGTTGCCAGGGATGAGAAGAAAAGGAGCTTGCATTGAATACCGCTTCTCTATTGATGGTACAAGGTACAGCGTTTGTGGCGCTACATCTCAAGAGTGCCGAGATAAAGAGTATGACCTCAGGAAAGAGATTGAGGCCGGAACCTATAAAAAGGCAAAAAGGCCGTCAGCTTATAAGATGGAGATCTATATTGATAATTGGCTCGAGCTGAAGAAAAACAAGAACAAATTAAAACCCTCAACACTCCGGACATACAGAAAACTAATAAATAGAATATGTCGTCAGGTAATCAATGAAAGCGGGACAAAATTCGGAGAGCTGAAGCTCGGAAAAGTAACTGCGGATGACATCGAAAACCTTCAGAGCTCCCTCTTGTCGGATGGACTCCAGAGCAGAACCGTCAACGACTCTATATATTTGTTGAAACAGGTTTTTGATTCTGCAGTAAATCGACAGGAAATCACATGGAATCCTATCAACGCAGTCGAGCCGGTAGGCCGGACGGAGCCAGCCGCACGCGATACGATACACAGATCGTTGACGAGAGAAGAGGCCGAGAAGTTTCTGGAAGGCGCTCGGGAGTCGTGGTTCTATCCCTTGTATATCTTTTTGCTGAACACAGGTCTGAGAGTCGGAGAGGCCGGAGCGCTGTCAATCAGGGATATATCAGAAGAGGCCATAAACGTGCACAAGACAGTTACGCGGACGGAGTCAGGCTATACTATAGCCGAACAGACAAAGACCAAGGCAGGACTCCGAACCGTGGAGATGAGGCCGGAGGCGTGGAGAGCTGTCAGGATGCAACGGCAATACAATGAAGCTGTGAATCCTGACAAAGCCAGTATTATCGACTATCCTGTGTTTATGTTGCCGCATGGCGGGATAATCCGGCCGGATCGGGTGAACAGTGACATCAAAAGCATTTGTAAAAAGACCGGTATTGATTACTTTTCCTGTCACGCATTCAGGGCAACATTCACGAGCAGGTGCATTGCATCGGATGTTAATGTAAAAATATTGATGGAACAGCTCGGACACACTAATGTAGAGATGACTCTCGGTTTATACGGACACGCCGACAAAGAACAGGCTCGGAGTCAGATATTGGCTGTGAATGTATGATGCTAAAAAATAGCTAATTGGGGAATTGATGGGGAATTTTCCAAAAATCCGCGTAGTTATGCGGTTTATGGTTAAAATCCCTCTTCCCCTGTCCTAAATTTAGCATCGTTATCACGGTTTATATCGTGGTAAAGGTGCTATTTTTTTTCCAGTAAATACAAGGGAATTTTACCGATTTGACCACTATCGGGCATTATTGTGGTTTATGCAGGTTCATGTATGTAAAAATGCCGAAATGGGGAAAGATTGGGGAATGACCTGGGGAATGATTTCAGTAATTATCTGAATATGATACAAGATAACGAATTGTATTGATATTAATACAAAGCGCGTTCATGTGTAGTAACTAAAGGCGATTCTATTGACTTCGGAGGTTTAATGATGAGAGACATAAAAGAGCTCGAAAATCAGGGAGTAAAAATAATCAGAAATCACGAGCGCGCAGATCTGACAATCAGTGAGGTAATGCAGTTAAAAGAAAAACTCACATCCGGCAATGACACCGGAGCAATTGACATTATCTACACAGCATTTTTGATAGGTGTCGCAGTTGGAGCCAGGAACGGCAACTAATAGAGAGGTAAAACAAATGAAACTTTCCGAGATGATGCGGAAAAATCCGCTGTTAGTTGTGGGACGCGTGAAAACATTGATAGAGAAGGACTCCGACGCACAAATATATATATTTTCCTGTGTTGATCGTTTCTATGCCGGTGACTATGGAGAAGTTCCGCCGGAGGACACGGCGGTGAACAATGCAGAATTAGAGGCCGGAGAAGGTCGTATAGTTGCACGCTATGAGGCCGCGCAAGGTCTGGAAGAGGATATTTTTATTATTGCTTATTTTTCGGAGAGCGATGCAGAAGAGGATTACAACTATACATCGATTTTTTATGTGAGTGATTATTGAGGTGGTACGAATGAGAAAAGAAGGAAATCCAATGATAATCGCAGATAAAGCAACTGAAATTAACAATACTGCAGAAAAGTTGCGGGCGCTCTCGGATCTTATCGCGTGTGCATTCTCCGATGCAGAACCGCGTGCTGAATCTATGTCATGGGTCGCGGAAATCATGATGGAATATTCAAAATCCATCAACGAGGAAAGCAACAACATTACATCAGAGGCGTTTATGATCGGGAACCGTGAGAGAGCCGAACAGATTGACGATACCGAAGCGGCAGGATGATTGCTTCCGTCAGCTTCTACAAATTGAATAGGGCATAGAAATAGCCGTCTATATCATGGATCTGTAAAAAAGAATCTGTGATATAGGCGGCATTTTTTAGTTGTGAGATTTTGCGACGTTACCAGGGCACGCGATCCAGACAGAGGACAGGCTAAAAAATCGCCTCATGTATAGACAGGCATTATACCAACTTCGGGGAATATCCTTCTACCATGAACATGCTCAATGTGAAGGTGCCGGCACGACAAGAGGCCTGAATCAATCGCCGGTCATGAACATTGTCGGACTGCAGTCAACAAAAAGATAGACGGCAATCAACAAGAGGCGATTTTTATATAATCCAGTTCCTCCGGAGCTCTGGGCGTGCCGCGAGCTGTCCGATCAGGTGCCATTGTCATTACTATCGTCCGGAGATGATTCTGCAGATTGTCCGCGCCGGAAAATAAGGAAATCGCGATATATCTGCAGTTCGTGAATTTCTCTATCTGTTAGGCCGGAAATATCGACAGAGGGGGCAGGACTCGTTTCGTTTGGTATGTTTTCGGTGGGTTGTGCTTGTTGATTATTTGAATCGGGAAGTTTTGCTCCCTTCTTTTTAAACCATTCTCTCAACTCTTCAGGGGGCAGAGCTCCGGAACCGATATGTATTTCATGTCCAAATAAGTCACTGGGTTTGCAATCTAAGGCGTTAGAAAGAAACGCTTGTGTCATCAGATCCGGAAAGCGAGCGCCACTCTCGTATTGCCTGACAGTTATTTCTTTTTTCATTATTTTTTGCGCGAGCTCTTTCTGAGTCATTTTCAATTCTTTTCTACGCTTCTTTATTCGCGCTCCAACTTCTTTTCTTACTGTTTCATCCATGTAGTATTCCTCCTTGCCGTGTATTATAACACCGATTCATAGAAACTTAAACTATGTATTGATATTTTTATTGACAGATTCAAAGAAGCGGAATATTATAATACCAACAAACCGATTCAAAGAAACGGTAAATAGTTTCAAACGAAGCGATGAGGCTATGTTCATCGAGAAAGGAGGAACATTTGAACAGGATAGATTTTAGAAAACTTCGCGCAGTTATAGCACTTCGCGATATTTCACAGGGCGAGCTTGTTAAAAAGACAGGTATTTCCCGAGTAACTATTAGCGGTGTTTGCAACGGTAAATCATGTTCACCGGACACAGCTCGCAAGATTGCCGAAGCTCTTGACGTTGAATTGTCGGACATCTGCGAGGGAGAGGAGGTAGATCAGTGAGGAAGAGAGTCACAGCTCCGGAGCAGGTCGACATTAATTATGACCGGTTCCGAGTCAGGTTATTTGATATTGACACCGCTTGTCTGTATTTGAGCATGGGAAAAACAAGGTGCCGTGAATGGTTAATCTCAATCGGAGCGGTTCGGAAGTTCGGCGGGCGTGTCCTCTATGACCGCAATGTGATTGATGCGGCTCTGGATGCAATGGAGGCACCTCAGGAAGGAGTTATTTAATTGTGTATAACTGCACAGTTCAGGATATAACAGGAAAACAGTTTTTTGCGTGGATACATCCGGTATTCAAGGTTGAGCAAGTCCTTCATACCGTCAATGGATGTTGTCCAGGGCGGCCGGTGATTATTACATCAAGCGGCACTCCCGACGGTCGGAGAAACTACTCCGCGCAGTGTGCGTGCGGTGGATGGTGTACGACAGGTAGAACAACGGCAAAGGGAGCGGCGGAGGAATGGCAGAAAATGTGCGGACGGTCGTCACGCGGACGGATCCGGAGCGCAGTCATTGGGAGGCAGGTGTTCGGCAATGGCTAATTATATTGATTATGCTGTGTCGTATGTTCACAAGTTCCATTCGGTGGTTCCCTGTGGAGCCTGGACATATACCAACAACGACGGCGAAGAGGTTGACATGTGGAAAGTCCCTCTAATCAAAAACTGGAGTCAGGAACCAATTGCAACAGAAGCGCAGGTCAGAAGATGCTATTCCAATTACATGAACAGATATAACAAGGTTCCTGGCATCGGAGTTGCAACCGGTCAGATCTGCGGCGGCTATATCGTCGTAGACCTTGACCGCAAACAAGAGAAGGGCGTCGACGGCTATGAGGTGTTGAGGGACTGGCAGAGGGATAATGGTGTCGAGTTTCCGGAAACGTGGACAGTAATCACCGGCGGCGGCGGGTATCATTTATGGTTCAAAACGGCCAAGGCAATCAGAGGATATAAAAACACAGATCTGGGCGTCGACCTCAGAGCAGACGGCAATTTCATAGTTGTGCCGCCTTCTCTTCATAAGAGTGGGAAACGGTACGAATGGGAGATAGACCTCTCCCCGCGTGACATCGAATGCGCTGAAGCTAACGAGGATGTTCTGCAGTTCATTGAATATTGTCGGCCGTCTGGGTCTGAATATGCAGACAGCAATGAAGGAATTGTCAGGACACGCCGCGAGAATGCCGGAGAGAGGAAGATGCACCTCCCCGAGGAAATCCCAAAAGGGCATAGACACGAAAAGCTCGTTTCATTGATAGGCACTTTAAACCGTCTGGGCGTGACGGATGAGGGCATCGAGTTGCTCATCCGGCATGAGAACAAAATCAAATGTAAACCTCCGATGACAGAGCAAGAGCTACAAAAAGAAATCTTTTCAGCTATCTTTACTTTTCCAAAAGGTATACCGGCTGAGAAATGGCAGGACAGAGAAGCATGGATCAGAGAAAACAATGCACAAATAGACAGGGAGGCGAGGGCGGCCAGGTGCTTGCAACGAGCAAGGAGATCCTGACAGAAGAGCAAGCTATTGGCGTTAGTTTTGCCGGAGCGAAGTCTTTAAGCCTTGAGAGAAATCAAGACGGCACTATCTCAAAATCGCGCTTTGTTAATTACTGCGAGGTTTTGGAGGGTGATGCTTATTTGTCCGGCCGGTTGAGGATGAATCTGTTAGATGGTCGGGTAGAGGCAACAGGCTTTTTCTGGAATGCCGAAAAGCACCCTGTCAGGGATGACGATATTGCAAACATGAGGCGATTTTTGGACGGTGTCTTTGAGCTCAACAACGAGAAAAATATCCGTCAAGCCGTATGGATTGCCGCCGGAAAGAATGCCTATCATCCAGTTCGTGAGATGTTGAAATCCTTGCAATGGGATGGAGTGAGCCGGATCCCTGACCTCTTCCCGCGGTTCCTGGGCGCGGAGCGTTCCGATTATACAACAGCCGTCACAAAGTTATTACTCTCCGGAGCGATCCAGAGGATATATCGCCCAGGTGTCAAATTTGACTATTGCATCATTCTGGCAGATACACAGCAAGGAACCGGCAAGAGCACACTCTGCAGAGCTCTGGCGCTTGACGACGAATGGTTCACGGATCAGGTCGGAGACCTCAGTGATAATAAAAAGGCATTCGAGTCAATACGCGGGAAATGGATTGTGGAGCTCGGGGAGTTGCTGGCAGTGAGGAAGACAAAGGACGTCGAGGCTATCAAAGCATTCATAACACGGCAATCCGACTTTTACCGCAATCCATACGGAATATATCCGGAAGACTATAAGCGGCAATGTGTGTTTATCGGCACGACAAACAAGCCGCAGTTCCTCCCAGAGGACAGAACCGGCAACCGTCGTTTTATTCCATTGAGGTGCAACGGATCAAGACAGGAAGTTCACCCGATGCAGGACATTGAAGCCACTCGGGAATACATCCGGCAATGCTATGCTGAAATAATCGCCTCAGGTGTTTATGATCTGACACTTGACCGCAAATATCAGGAAGAACTCGAAGCTATACAAGATAGAGCCACTCCGGACGATACACGCGTCGGAATGATTCAGGCTTTTCTCGACAGGACAAACGAGCAATTTGTTTGCTCTCGAATGATATGGGACAGAGTGTTCTCTGGGAAAAACGAGAAGTCGCCGCAATCGTACGACCTTCGAGATATTGCCGACATTATGAATCTGCAGATAGTCGGGTGGACTTCATACAAGGGAAAATCTGGAAATGGAAAAGATTCAAAGCACAGGTTCACAACGTATGGACTACAAAGAGCATGGATTCGAGCCTCCGGATTTGTACCCGAGGTTGTACCCGACAGTGTACCCGAGGTTGTACCCGACGACGATTTTGAGGACTTCGACGGCGATTTTTTCAATCTTTGAGCGCAAGACAGACTCGAAAACAGCCGATTTTGTACCCGACAACGTGAGGTCGGGTACATGGTCGGGCACATCTAAGAACCGCGTAAACACTGGATTTTTTGACATTTGTTCCCGTTGTTCCCGTTGTACCCGTGTTTTTATAGGACAGTAAATAAAGGGAGTAAATAGGGCGTATATAGCAATATTTATACTGTGCGGGTTTTTGTCGGGTACATCGGGTACATGGGTACATTGACCAGTTTTCAATAGATAAATCATTCACGGCAACAAACAATAATTATTACATTCGGACAGCTTCGGAGAATGGAGATGATTTGCAGATAGCGAGGCTCAGCAGGGCACCCCCAAGAATCGCCTCTCCCCTCCGAAGCACCGTCGCGAAAAAGGAATAAAAGAAAATGGAAAACAAAAGATTTATAGATCACTTCGAGACATCAATCTCCAATGGTGTTTATTGGCTCAAAGATAATCCTCTTCCGGCAATGCGGACACATATCAATTATGCAAACATTCTGGAAGTCACAGCGGCAACAAATGGATATTGTGGAGGAGACACCGGCCACGGTGGGCGGACGGTTGTGTCTTTTCGAGATCTGGGAGGGACTGACATCCAGATCCGCGAGATACCAAAGGGAATATCAAATGGAGGTGTCGAGATTATCCTGGGCGGAGACAGCGAACTCGTTACAATTCGCGATGCGTGTGAGTTCATTGTTTATGCACTCGACAAACTTATCGCTCAGCAGGTTGAAAAGAGAGAGAAGAACAGGAAGAGGCTCGAGTCCCACGACGATGATGATGATTAAGTTACGCGCTGGATCTGCAGAGAATGAGCGTCAAAGAAAAGGGAATTTAAAATGATTGATTTTGAAACTTATCACGCACAGAAGGAAGAGCTCCGGCGACAGAGCAATATTGACCTGCAGTCGTCCGGCGATACCGAAGCACAGAGATATATAGAACACATCAAAGAGCAGAAGCGAAGGGATGTCGATTATATTTCATGGTTACTTGAAAAGGATGCTGAAAAGAAGAGAGCAGACAGGAATCATTGATGGAGGTTGTCAGGTGAACAAGAGCCCTCCCGCATTCACATAGCAACGTCAATACATAAATACAGTGAAAGGATAACGACATGGATCAGATAACCAAGATTGAAAAGAAAATCAATTCTATTCTGGAAGAGAAGACCGGCGAGGCTGTCCGCAAAGATATTGCCGAGAAGATCCGCGAGGCCGAGACCGCAATCCATACCGCCGAGGAAGACATGAAGACCGCGTTGAGGCTCGGCAATCAGAATACTTTTACCGAGGCAAAGACGGCGCTCGACAATGCTGTGATTGTTCTGGAAATGAACCGGAGCCGAGAGAGAGCCATTGACAGCGATCCTCTCATCACATCCGACGATTATGATGAGATGGTATCACAGATCATGGATACACTGACAGCGACATGTCAGGCAGAAAAAGCCGAGGTCATTGCGCTGTGCGATCAGATTAGGACTATTACAGCCAGGAACCGCGAAGCTCTCGAGCGCGGAAACAAACTCCTCCATACATTACAGGCGGATGTTTACAGGTATGCAGATTGTCCGGTCGTACAGAAGACAGGAAGGCGTCTTGTCACTTCGACACACGAGAAGCGGTTCAAGGACTACAGCCTCTCATCCTGGACTCGATACGCTATCGAGGATTGTGTTCAGTATGATGCTATGGCAGAGGGCGTGAAGGACTAAGACCGGCAGACGACATGCAGTCATTACACAGGTGATTGTTTTTCTAAACAGGGCGGAGCTGTTATAGTTCCGATGGCATATCACAAAGAAAGGATTTTACACTATGGCAACTTTTGACATTAAGAAACTTCAGAATGAAATCACAAACCTGAACAAAGAATTTGCAGATACTTTTCACAAAAGCGCTGAGGCGTCCCGCATGGAAGTTATGAAGAGTCTCGAGCCTGGCGAAGCTACACCGCAGACCGGCAGAATCTACGGAGAGGATAACAGGAAACTGTTTGAAGAAAAGGCCGCAGAGATCAGAAGCAAAGGCTATTCTCTGATTGAGCAGGCAAAGGCAGACCTGCAGAAGCAGATCACAGAAGCACCCTCTCAGGATGCAGTAAACGCAGTTTCTATGCTGTCACATAGAACAAGCGTAACACGGCCGGAGGTAGATAACCTTCTTCAGGTGTACGGAGACAATTATCAGGCATATCAGGCGATCAGGGATATTGCCGCACAGCATGAAATCTTTGTTGAGTCTTCTAATCTGGAAAAGAGTTTTGCCGCAATCAATGGAGAATCCCGCGCTGTTCAGTCGTTCACGCTTGCGAATGCAGAGAGCGGAAACGTTGCAAGCGACGGAGCAATCGCGTTTCGTGACTGGCTGAACAACATTAACTGATCAGACAATGACCAGAGGACGACCTCCTCCCGCTCCCCCGAGGAGGTAGGGTACCGGCGGGAGGTAGGTGTCTACTCGATACCTTATAAAAAATATTTTTTATATTTGTTTTCAGAAAATATTTTTCGTAAAGGGTAAGGGCCAAAAAATCTTAAAAGAATTTGTATTTTCGGATACCTAAGCCATCGCAGTGATATCTCCCCCCGAGGTAGTTCAAAGAAAAAAGTCACTGCAGATAAAGTATACAAAACAGCATAAACGGCACTAATGCCGGAAAGGATAACGCATGATTGAAGTACATACTCCCACATATAACGAGACTAATGAAAGGGCAAGAAGCCGCTTTTTCAAGATAGTCGACAAACATTTAGAGGCGTTGAAAGTTGCATTTGATGAATATATGAATACCGACGATCAGGAAAAGAGTCCCGCTCGCGATCTGGAGCTCGAACAGTATTTGTATAGAGTCACAGGCGGAATACCTAATAAATATGCTCTTGTGAAGCAGGCTATCTGCGAAGCCTATCCGAAACCTCCGAAACCCGCGCCGGTGTTTGTTGGAACTGTCGGAGCTCCGATAGTTAAATCGGAGAAGGAGGCGAGAGAAAAAGGCTATCATACTTATACCATTATTACAGAAGGCCAGCAGGTCGACGTTCCCGAGGCGCTGAAAGATCCTAATATACAATGGACAGGGCACAGCGTTACAGAGATAGAACCCACATTAACAGACAGGAGCAATCCCGCCCGCATGACTTACGAGGGTGAAGTGTACTATCGTAACGAGGGATAAAACGCTTATAGTGCCGGATGCAATGAGAACTGACATTGAATTTAAGAAATGATAATCAGCCTATACAGTGAATCAGGACGGAACGGATACCTCTAAAGCATCACATAAAATTGACGCAATAATTCATTGAAGCATAATTATCAAATTCTTAATTTATATAGGGCGGGTATACTCCCAGGTACTCCCCCCGCCGTCAATCATCCGCTGTCACTGCACACATAAACACGCGTCGGCCGGTCTAAGAGGAATATGTAACTATGGAAAAGACTAAAATCTGCCCTATATGCGGCACTGAGTTCGTCCCTGAGGCTCCAAGGCAGAAGTACTGCAGTGTTTCATGCAGTAGGGCGGGAGCGGCGGCTATGCGATCGAGATGGGTACAGAGAACCGGACACCGTGAGAAGGACAGGCTCCGGCACCGTGAACGTCGAGCGCAAGCCAGACAGGAACGATATAAAAGGTCGCAAGAATTACAAGAGGGTGAACAAAAAAGAATCGCCTCTTGTATCAAACAGAACCACGAGGATTTTATTCGAAGATGCGAAGCCGGCGACCTTCATGCTCTAATGCTGAGGGAAAAAGCCGATGGAGGAAACACAACTAAAAGATATTGGGAATTGTTCGCGGAGACAGAAATGGGCTCCGCGGATAGTTCCAGCATCATATCGGATACCATTGTAAACGGTTACTCAATTTATTCTGACCACTTCGCGGATGATGTTGTGAAATCCATTCGAGAGGAAGGTCATATAACAATTAAGCATGTCAGGAGAAAATGAACATGAGCATGAAAAGTGCAACAGAACAATATTATGAGGGATTGCTCAGAGAGAAAAATCGAAATGCCTGGGCGGATGTCTCCAAACAGATCGGGGAGGTAACTGCAGAGCCGGTGAAGGTCGACATGCTCAGGACTGAGGAGGCAAAAGCGGCGAGATTTGCACAGTACGACGAGGAGCTCCAAAGGCGCGAAGAGGTAACAAGGGCGGACGGTGTAGCCAGAGCGTGGAAGAGTTTCGGTTCAGATATAGCGCACGCAGTCAATGAGGGTCTGTGATTATCGGGCGTCTTTTCCTGAAGCATGAACACAAAAAAAGAACCTGTCTTCATGAGGTCGGCAAACCTCACACGAAGCACAGGCTCAATTACAAAAGGAGACAAACAGAATTTAAACCGCACAAGCGTAAACGGTTCAAAAACACTCCGTCAAAACACATAGATATTATAACAAATTCACATTGTTCTGTCTATTTTGTGGAGGAGTGTTGCGCGTGAAATCTGCACAGGTGTTAAGCAATGAGGATATTGTCAACCAGATCAGAACGAGAGGCGATTCGGATGGATGTCTGAAAATGAAGCTCTGGGAGAAAAACAGCGGAATCATCCGGAAAGCGTGCAAAAGATATGCCGGATACATCGAAGAAGAAGACGCTATGCAAGAGTGTTATTTTGCATTCACGGATGCTGTGAACGAGTATGATCC
>Ga0326513_10002330_pt1 | contig 14062 bp, 10 predicted proteins | sample 2_2465_0518_D_FD_203654 | JGI IMG/M metagenome (GOLD analysis project Ga0326513, IMG submission 203654) | Bovine rumen microbial communities from UC Davis, California, United States - 2_2465_0518 | ecosystem: Host-associated > Mammals > Digestive system > Stomach > Rumen | place: USA...
GAAGAGCAGGACCGGAATGAAGAACGCTCCGTTACGAAGCGACGACAGGAAAGTCGCATTGAACCTGTAGCCTATACTCTGGAACATCATGTTGTTGCAGACCTGGAACGGCACGAAGAACAGGCCGATGCACTGTGCCCTGAGCGCAGGTATCCCGATCGTTATGACCTCGGGGTCATCCCTGAATATCCGTATGCACTCCCCTGCATTCATGAATACCGCGACCGAAGCTATCGCCAGGAGTATCGAACCGAACACTAGAGTAAAGAAGAATCCTTCGCGGACACGCTTGTACTTCTTCGCACCGAAATTAAATCCCGCCACCGGCTGGAAGCCCTGGCCTATACCGAGCACGGCACTGAAGATGAACATGCTGACCCTGCCGGCGATACCCATGGCGGCAATGGCCGCGTCTCCGTAGAAGCCTGCCGAATTATTGAGCAGCATTGTCGAGATGCTGGCAAGTCCTTGCCTGACAAGGCTCGGCAGTCCCGTCGTGATGATATCAGTAAGTGTTGATGCGTCGAACTTCGCATATTTGAATGCTAGAGATGTCTGAGGCTTCTTGAGCAGGAATGCCGCCAGGAGTATGAACCACGACAGATACTGCGAGATAGCCGTGGCAAGACCTGCGCCGAGTATGCCCATGTCCATCTTCATCATGAACAGGGCATCGAGGAAGATGTTCACTATGCCGCCTGATGTAAGGCCTATCATCGCGAATACCGCGCGGCCTTCGTATCTGAGGATGTTGTTCATTACGCAGCTCGATACGAGAGCAGGCGCAGCCAGGAGGATGCAGAAAGCATAAGTCTTGGCATAAGGCAGGATGGTGGGCGTGCTGCCCAGCAGATACATGAGAGGCGTCAGTGCGACCGATCCTATTATCAGGATGATGAACCCTATGAAGAGCGCAGAATAGAATCCCGTGGCAGAATATCTCTTTGCGCTGTCTATGTCCTTCTTGCCGAGCATGCGGCTTATCAGGCTTCCGCTGCCGTGACCGAACATGAAGCCTATCGCCTGGAGTATCGCCATCAGTCCGAGCACTACGCTCGTGGCTCCGCTCGCAGACGTGTTGATCCGGCCGACAAAATATGAGTCAGCCATGTTGTAGATCGTCGTCACGAACATGCTGATCATGGTCGGAATGCCGAGCTGAACTATCAGAGCCGGCACAGGCTTGCGCGTCATCAAGTCATATTGGGTCTTGTATTTCATCTTATTCCGCAGAATTTCCCTTCGGTTCCGACGGCTTAACGGCAACTGTTGCCTTCTCGGCAGCAGCCCTTGAGAGCGCAGCTATATGACCGCATCCGCAGCACTTGAAGCGGATCTCAGATTCTGCAGAGAGCACCTCCCACTGCTTCGAGCCGCAGGGATGCTGCTTTTTCATGGTTACTATGTCGCCTTCTGCGTACTGATATCTGAAGAACTTACCCGGCATCTTTGAACCCCGCTGTTACTCTGTCGTTACCGCCATAATCTTTAAGAGTAATTATACGCTTGAATCCGGCTTCTGCGCACAGCCTTCTCACCTGCTCGCCCTGAAGGCAGCCGTGTTCGACCATTACTGCGCCGCGGTCTGTCAGAGCATTGTATGCCCGCGGGAAGATCGTCTTATAAAACCTCAGGCCGTCCTCACCTGCCTCGAGTGCCAGGTGCGGCTCGTAACCGGATACTTCCCTGTCCAGCTGCTTCATCTCGGCATCCGTTACGTAAGGCGGATTGGACACTATGAGATCGTATCCGCCGGTAAGGTCTTCTGTGAGGATATCGTGCCTTATTACCTGCAGGATACCTTGCTTGACAGAGCAGTCTGTTACATTCTCTTCGGCAGTCTTAAGCGCTGTATCGCTTATGTCAGTCAGCACTCCGGAGATATCCCTGCCGTGGCGTATCACTTCATTTGCGAGCGATATCCCGATGCATCCCGTGCCCGTGCAGAGGTCTGCAAAGCGGACAGCACCGGACACGCCGGAAGAAGTGATTTTCGAGACATCACCCAAAGCCATCTCAAGACACCCGAGATACTGCAGACCTGCCTCGACGAGGACCTCAGAGTCTGCCCTGGGTATGAGCACGCCCGGACGGACCTTATAGTCCTCGCGGTAGAAATGCCTGTGGCCCAGGATATAAGCAAGAGGCTCGCCTGAAGCGCGTCTTCTGACGGCCTCACAGAGAGCCTCTCCTTCTAATTCTTCAGTTAATATGCGGGAATCAAGTTCCGGTTCACAGTCGCCGGCTTTCCTTAAGATTTGTTCGATCTCAGATCTGTTACCAGCGGTCATCTTCGCTGTTCTCGGGGATGACTGCCTGGATGGAAGCGATTGCTACTTCGATGATGGAAGCGTCAGGCTCATCCGTGGTGAACTTCTGCAGCCAGAGTCCGGGCTTTGCAAAGCCGTGCCAGAACTTGTTGTCGTCGTGACGGCCGATGAAACGGAGGATCTCATAGGAGATGCCGCAGATCAGCGGTATGCAGACAAGTCGGATAAGGATATTCACGAGCATGCTCTGCGCGCCCGTGAAGATGCCGATTATCGTATAGATGAGGATCGAGATCGCAAGAACGATGAACATGAATGCGGTTCCGCAGCGGGGATGGAGCCTCGGATACTTCATTACGTTCTCAACCGTCAGAGGCTCGCCTGCCTCATAGCATGCGATGGTCTTGTGCTCAGCGCCGTGATACTTCCATACTCTCTTGATGTCGGGAAGCCTGGATGCGTTGATGAGGTAGATGAGGAAGATCATCATACGCAGGATGCCCTCAACGATATTGAGAGCCACAGACATCCATGTCTTCTCCATATAGACATCGGGGATGAACTTCGAGCCGATCTCAACGATGAGTCTCGGGAGCAGGATGAACAGACCGATGCTGAGTGCGATACCGAATATGGCAGCAATGGTGACTGCGAGATTGTTGTGCTTGTTAAGGAAATCATCAAGACCTGAAGTCTTCTTCTCGCCTTCCTTCTTATCCTCGGGCTTGCCCTCTTCAGAGATGTCTGCAGCCTTCATGAGAGCGCCGGTACCCGTTACGAGCATCTTATAGAATCTGATGATGCCTCTGATGAACGGAACCGTCTCGAAGTAGGATACTCTCTCGTCCTGCTTGATCTCTTCGACCTTGATCGTGCCGTCGCCCTTCCTTACCGCCATGCATGTGCGCTTGGGACCGACCATCATGACACCTTCTATCAGGGCCTGACCGCCGATCGTGGTCTTCTTGACAGCCTTCTTTGCAGTTCCGGTCTTCTTGGGAGCGGGCGCTTCTTCGGGCTTTGCAAGCTCCTGCATCGTCTGCTCGTCAGAGATCGCGGCGAGGTTAACTTCCTCTACCGGCTGGGGAACGGAATCGAGATCGTCTATATCGTTGAATACTTCTTTGTCAGCCATGTTTGCTCCTTAGTTCGGTACACAATTATCCATATTATTCAAGATTATAGCATTATTGCACGCGCGTAATATTACAGCCTTGAGGCAAAAAGCAAAGAAAATAAAACCGCGGTCCCGAAGGATCGCGGTCATTTGTTCTTATTGGTTCGAACTTAAGCCTTAGCTTCCATTCTCTTCTTGAACTTATCTACACGTCCGCCTGTATCAACGAGCTTCTGCTTGCCTGTATAGAACGGGTGGCAGTTGGAGCAGATATCAACTCTGAGATCTTCCTTTGTGGAAAGAGTCTCGAAAGTCGCACCGCAAGCACACTTCACAGTTACGAGCTGTGTCTTAGGATGGATTCCTTCTTTCATGTCTTTCACCTCTTAATCAAAGATATGGCGCGTAATCGGGCTACGTATGCCATACCGGATTTTGTTAGCCTTGCTATATTACTTTATAGTCCGCATCTTGTCAATCAGCTGCAAAGGACTTTTTGACGGAATAGATGAACGAGCGGTTGTTGGAGGTCTTCTCCATGAAGCTGATGACCGCATTCGTTGCCGTAGCAGTATCCGCCTCGGCGATCCTTCTTCTGATGAGCCATACCGCATCGAGTTCTTCGGGCTCGAGGAGGAGATCCTCTCTTCTCGTACCGGACTTATCAACGGCAATGGCCGGGAAGATCCTTCTGTCTGCGAGCTTCCTGTCGAGCGTTACTTCCATGTTGCCCGTTCCCTTGAACTCCTCGAAAATGACTTCGTCCATCCTGGAACCGGTCTCGATGAGGGCCGTGGCAAGGATCGTAAGGCTTCCGCCGTCCTCGATGTTACGTGCCGCACCGAAGAATCTCTTAGGTCCGTAGAGTGATCCCGGATCGAGGCCGCCCGAGAGCGTCCTTCCGGTGGGGTTGATCGTAAGGTTATAAGCTCTTGCAAGTCTCGTCATCGAGTCGAGCAGGATAACGACATCCTTGCCGATCTCCACGAGTCTCATGGCTCTCTCGAGCACGAGCTCGGTTACTCTTACGTGATTCTCGGGTCTCTTGTCGAATGTTGAATATACGACCTCGCCCTTGATATTCCTCTGCATGTCCGTAACTTCCTCAGGACGCTCGTCGATGAGGAGAACGATGAGCACGCAGTTGGGATTATTTGCCGTAATGGAATTTGCGACCTTCTGGAGAAGGATGGTCTTACCGGCCTTTGGCGGAGATACGATCATACCTCTCTGTCCCTTGCCGATCGGCGAGAACAGATCGATGATCCTCGTGGAGATGTCTTCCTTCTCCGTCTCCAGTGTAAGTCTGTGATCAGGATAGATCGCCGTGAGATTCTCGAACTTCGGTCTTCTCCTGATATTCTCGTAGTTGTTGTCTTCCTTGACTTCGATGCCGTTGACTTCGACTACTCTTCTTAACGGAGCGTACTTCTCCTTGCCTCTCTTGGGAAGCATGTAGCCCTTGATAAAGTCTCCTCTTCTCAGGCCCATTCTCTTGATGAGCTGGCCGGGAACATAAGCATCTTCATCGCCGGGGAGGTAATTCTTCCTGTGGACAAATCCGCAGAAATCATTCTTGTTGCTGTCGGGATTGCCTATGGAGAGAACGCCTTCGATCTCGATCTCAACGGGCTGTTCTTCAACCTGCTGTTCGCCTTCGGAAGCTTCGCCGTCAGTAGTTGCAACCTGCTTGACGTCCTGACCGGGACCGAATGAGAGTTTCCTTCTCTTGGACTTCATTCCCTTGCGGTCCTGACGTGCGGGTTCTGCTTTTGCTTCGCCTTCAGCCTTCTTCTCTTCGGCTGCGGGAGCCTTGGCTTCAGCATTCTCAGCTGCCTGCACCGGAGCTTCTTCCTTAGCTTCGGGAGCGGCCTCTTCAGCCTTCTCTTCCTTAACCTTCTTCGAGCTGCGCTTCTTTGCAGGCTTCTTCTCTTCCTTGGCAGCCTCATCCTTATCGGATTCCTTGGCTGCGCTCTTCCTGGAAGACCTTGTCTTCTTCGGTGCCTCTTCCTTAGCCTGTTCAGGCTCTTCGGCATCGGCCTTCTTCTTGCGGCCGCGCTTCTTCGGCGCAGGTGCTTCGGCTTCTTCAGCCGCCGCTTCTGTCTTTGCTTCAGCAGGCTTATCATCCTTCTTAGCCGGGAGGATGCCGCTGATGGCACCGATCAGTTCTTCACGTGATTTTGTTGCTGCTTCCTCGGGTGTAAAATCGCCAAACGCGATCGCGATCTGCACGAGGTCAGCATCAGTCTTTGACTCAAGATTTTCGAGTTCGCTCATAGTTTTCCTTTCCTGGGAAAAAGTTGATTCACAAGTGTATAAAGATATTGTGTAAGTGCGGAAATAAAATTATAAACGGAACAACTTATTACGCATGTCGTATAACCGACTTCTTGCGAATTTTAACACTCTGTATCAACTCTAGTCAACACCAAATTGTAAAGGCGCCAACGGATGCTCAGTATGTCTTGGTGTGGTTGTATCTCTTCAGGACATTCCTGATGTCAGGAAGCGCTTCCAGGAAGACTTCAACACACTTCGGATCGAACTGCGTGCCCTTGCCGTCTTCGATTATCTTCAGCGCCTCATCAACAGGGAATGCAGGCTTGTACACGCGTGTCGATGTAAGCGCATCGAAAACATCCGCCACTGCCATGACTCTCGCAGACAGCGGGATCTCTTCACCCTTCAGTCCTTCGGGATAACCCTTGCCGTCCCAGCGCTCGTGATGGTATGCGGCCATGTTACGTGCTTCGGTGAGATAGCTACCGCCTTCTACGGTTCTTATCGCCTTCTCGATTATCTCCTTGCCTGCAGTCGCGTGAGTCTTCATGATCTCATATTCTTCAGGCGTAAGCTTGCCCGGCTTATTGAGTACTGTATCGGATATCCTGATCTTGCCGACGTCGTGGAGCGGCGCAGACTTAACTGCATACTCGATGTATTCGGGGGTGAGCTGGTCGAGATAGTAACCCTTGCGTCTTAATCCTCTCAGGATTATATGCACATATTCGGCCGTCTTCTGGATGTGGTCACCGGTATCAGAATCACGGTTCTCCACCATGTCTGCCATCAGTATGATGAGACCGTCCTGCATCTTCATCACACTCTCAGAGAATTCACGGATCTCACGGTACTGGTCTGCCATCTCGGATTCCATCCTGCTTACCGTGCGGTACAGCTCACCTATCTCATTCTTCGACTTGATATCCAAAGACTTGATCTTCTCGACACTCTGATCGAGCGCTTCCTGATCTCCGATATTCTTGATGAAATCATTCGCAGAATCTGTCAGCGATATGATCGGATAGCTGATGAAGTATTCTGCAATGCCGACAAAGATCACGGTTATGACTGTAGTAAAGACTGCTACAAACAGAGCGATGATGCGCAGGTAGTGATCAAGGTCGCCCTGAATGTTCGTAACATCGATCTCGACGCAGAGAAGACCGACAGGGTTACCGTTGCTGTCAAAGATCACCTTATAGCTGTTGAACATATAGCCGTAACCTGCGGAATAGCCCTGCTGGACACCGCTTACGGTGCTGCCGTTCCTGACCGCACGCTGAAGGTTAAGGAGTGTCTCTTCTTCGAAGCTGCCTTCCTCGCATGCCGTGCCGAGATAAGTATAGCTGCCGCCCTTGGCAAGTTCTTCGGTGGTCTTCGCATTGATGGCATATGTAAGGGAGTTAATATCGTCGATATCTTCAAAATAGACAGCATAGAGATAATCGATGTCAGAGTTCTCTTTGACTAGGTTAAGCGCCTGCCTCATCTCTTCATAATTGTCCGGCATCTCGCGGGCAGCGATCATGTCACCGAACGAATAATCCTCAGTAATGCTGTATGCATAATCAAGTACCGTAGTAACGTACTTCTTGTAGTTCTCCTTGACGTGGTTCTCATAGAGACTGTAACCGGCAATAACGATAAAGATCGTAAGCACGATAATTACAATGGCAGAATACAGTGCCATTGCCACTTTTATGCTCAATCCCTTTTTCTTTTTAACACCCAATTCCCGAGAACCTCCAATAATACTATTGTATCTTTTACAATTTAATATGAAGTTAAGTTGCTTTTAAAAAACAATGAATGTGCAACAATCGGCCCGGTTCGTGATATCAATAAAAATCCCGCCTATATTCATAGACGGGAATAAATATTTACTGTTATCTATCGATCAGTTATCGCTCAGTGCGGCGAACTTGTCCATCATGTCGAGCGCCTTACCGGTTCCGATAACTACGCAGGATACAGGATCCTGGGCAAGATATACATCAATTCCGATCCTGTTGGACAGCATGTGGTCGAGTCCGTAGAGCATCGCACCGCCGCCTGTCATAACGATACCTCTCTGTGAGATATCAGCCATGAGTTCCGGAGGTGTCCTCTCAAGAACGTTATGTACCGCTTCGAAGATCTGTGTGATAGGTTCTTCGAGAGCTTCGAGCATCTCTGTGGATGATACTGTAACAGTTGAAGGAAGACCCGTGATGATGTTCCTTCCCTGAACGTCCAGTGTAAGCTCCTCGTCTCTCGGATATGCGCAGCCGATCTCGATCTTGAGCTTCTCTGCTGTCTTCTCACCGATGAGGATGTTATGTCTCTTCCTTACATGCTTGATAATAGCTTCGTCGAACTTGTCGCCTGCCACCTTAAGTGATGCATCAACAACAGGCTCACAAAGTGAGATAACGGAGATATCCGTTGTACCGCCGCCGATATCAACGACCATAGAACCTGCTGCCTTGGTGATATCGATACCGGCACCGATCGCAGCAGCGATAGGCTCTCTGATGAGGAATACATCCTTGGCACCTGCGTGACGGCATGCATTCTCTACTGCCTGCTGCTCAACAGGTGTGATTACCGAAGGAACGCATACTACGATTGTCGGTTTGAAGTAAGAAGCTCGAAGGCCTGTGCAGACTCTGCCGATAAATGCCTTGAGCATGACTTCCGTAGCGCGGAAGTCTGAGATAACGCCTTCACGAAGAGGTCTGATGGCTTCAACGATCCCCGGAGTCCTTCCGAGCATGAGGCTCGCTGCCTCACCTACTGCAAGGACCTTGCCTGACTTGCTGTTGATCGCAACAACTGAAGGCTCCTTGAGAACAATACCCTTACCTCTGATATATATCAGCACGCTGCTGGTGCCGAGATCGACACCGATCTCCATGCCTAAACCCATAGTGAATCACCTCTAGATATATCGATAAATGCCATGCGGCATCTGTGTTCATACTAAAACACAGTAATTATTGCATTCAATTTATCAAAAATCAATCAAATATGGGGCAAAGCTGAATGACAATATTGTTTCATTTTATGTGCCTCGGTGCTAAAATTAGTTGTTTATAACAAGTAATAAGGAGCATAACCTATGAGTTATTCAAAAGAGACCGACGGTAAGTGGCAGAAGAAATGGGCTGAGACCGGACTCTACAAGTACGATCCCAACGCTGAAGGCAAGAAGCTGTACTGCCTTGAGATGTTTTCGTATCCTTCAGGCGCCAAGCTTCACCTCGGTCACTGGTATAACTATTCCCTCACCGATTCATGGTCAAGAATGAAGAGGATGCAGGGATACAACGTTTTCCATCCGATGGGCTTCGACTCTTTCGGACTTCCCGCAGAGAACTATGCGATCAAGACAGGCATCCACCCCAAGGATTCCACGCTCAAGAACATAGACACCATGGAACAGCAGCTCCGTGCCATGGGCACCACGGTCGACTGGGACTATGAGATCAAGACCTGCATGCCCGACTACTACAAGTGGAACCAGTGGTTCTTCATCGAACTGTACAAGAAGGGTCTGGCATACAGGAAGAACGCACCCGTTAACTGGTGTCCTTCATGCAAGACCGTTCTTGCCAACGAGCAGGTCGTTGACGGCGCCTGCGAGAGATGCGGCAGCGAAGTCGTACGTAAGAACATGACACAGTGGTTCTTCAAGATCACTGATTATGCACAGGAACTCCTGGATGACCTTCCGAAGCTCGACTGGCCCGAGAAGACCAAGAAGCTCCAGACCAACTGGATCGGAAGATCAGAAGGCGCTCAGGTTGCACTCTATGTCGAGAAGGACGGCAAGCGTCTCGAGAACGAAGACGGCACTCCCGTTAAGCTCGAAGTATTCACTACCCGTGTAGACACCTTCATGGGTATCACATATGTCGTTATAGCACCTGAGTCAGAGCTCTGTGAGAAGCTTACGACTGACGGTTGCAGAGAAGCAGTCGAAGAGTACAAGAAGGCAACAGCCAAGGTCTCCGAGATCGAGCGTATGTCCACGACACGTGAGAAGACCGGCGTCTTCACCGGCGCTTATGCCATCCACCCCCTGAACGGACGTAAGGTTCCGATCTGGGCTGCGGATTATGTTGTTGCAGGCTACGGTACGGGTGTTGTCATGGCAGTTCCTTCGCACGATGAGAGAGACTTTGATTTCGCGCACAAGTACGGCCTCGATATCATCCGCGTCATCCAGTCCGAGAAGGGCACGGACGATGAGCTCCCCTACTGTGAGAAGAAGGGTTACCTCACAAACTCCGGCGAGTTCGACGGCATGGAGATGCACGATGCTCAGAAGGCAATCGTCGCTAAGCTTGCCGAGATGGACATGGGTAAGTGGAAGGTCAACTTCCGTCTGAGAGACTGGCTCATCTCACGTCAGCGTTACTGGGGTACGCCTATCCCGATGATCCACTGCCCGAAGTGCGGCGTGGTTCCCGTTCCGGAAGACCAGCTCCCCGTTGAGCTCCCCTACGATGTCGAGTTCACACCCGACGGTGAGAGCCCGCTTGCTAAGTGCGAGTCCTTCATGAACTGCAAGTGCCCCGAGTGCGGCGGTGATGCGAGAAGAGATCCCGATACGATGGATACTTTCGTCGATTCTTCCTGGTACCAGTTCAGATACTGCGACAACAAGAACGAATCAGAGATGTTCAGCCGCGAGAAGATCGACAAGCTCTGCCCTGTCGACAAGTACGTAGGCGGCGCCGAGCACGCATGCATGCACCTGCTCTATGCAAGGTTCTTCACAAAGGCCATGCGCGATATGGGTCTGCTGGACTTCGACGAGCCTTTCACGAGCCTCGTACACCAGGGCGTAATCCTCGGTTCCGACGGACAGAAGATGAGTAAGTCCAAGGGCAACACTGTAGCTCCCGACGAGTATATCGACAAGTACGGTTCAGACGTATTCAGGACATATCTTGCTTTCGGCTTCGCATACACCGAGGGCGGTCCCTGGTCTGATTCCGGACTCCAGGCCATCGTCAAGTTCTTCAGAAGGATCGAGGCTATGATCCCTGATGCTGCAAATGCTGTTTCAGGCGTACCCGCAGATCTTACCAAGGACGACAAGGAACTCAACTACGCCATCAACTACACGATCAAGAGCGCTACGAACGATATCGAGAGATTCCAGTTCAATACGCCCGTCGCAAGACTCATGGAGCTGCTCAACGCCATCTCCAAGTATCAGCAGACGGAAGGCGCTAAGCCTGAGCTCTACCGTAAGGCCGTAGAGACACTGCTCCTCGTACTCGCTCCGTTCGCACCTCACTTCACCGAGGAACTCTGGTGCGATGCTCTCGGCAACGGGTATTCCATCTTCAACCAGAAGTGGCCCGAGTGCGACGAGTCCGCTCTCGTTAAGGACGAGATCGAGATCGCTGTCCAGATCAACGGCAAGGTTCAGTTCAAGGTCAACATCCCTGCAACTGCCGACCAGGATGCAGTCGAAGCCATCGTAAAGGCAGACTCAAGACTCGAGGGCGCTCTCGCAGGAAGAAACATCGTGAAGTTCATCTACGTTAAAGGACGTCTCGCAAACATCGTTGCGAAGTGATCCTGCTGACGAGCAAAAAAAACGCTTCAGCCGCCCTGATCAGGCGGCTGTTTTTTGTCTGTTTTTTAGATCTTTTGTCGGGTGAACATTTGAAATTCATCTGTTTTATTCTCGTTTTGAAAAATGCGGAAAATTAAAACAAATCTTGATACAAAGGCGTTTTGTTTTATTTTGGTTTGCATTTTTGGGGTTTTGTAAAACCAGATTTAAGCGATGTCGTTTTTGTCGGTTTTTTGGAGTGGTTATCGGGCCAATAAGCCGTTAAGATTCAAATATGAAAACAATAACCACAAATTACATACCCAAAGAGTGGCTTGCGCTTAAGATCAACGCTTGCAGATTGGCGCTGTCGAAGCTGCCAAAAACAGCACTGCACATCAGGACTATCAGAAATGTCATAACTCCTGTTTGTGTAGTGGACGGCCATACTTATACCCGCAAGACCGAGAAGGGTAAGCACTTTTTCGAGCAGGCGGAGAAGCGTGAGCAGTATGAATCGCAGCTTGAAGCTGCCTCCGCCGGGTGGAATGCGAATTTTAAAGGGCCGGTTCCCGGTGATATCACTCCGCGCAAGGTCGTGCGCAAGTTTAACGTTGGTAACGGAGAACAGGTTGTCCTTGACCGTTCCTATTTTGATTCTTTGAAAAACGATGCTGACCCGTATTATCCTGAATCAAAGAAATACTTTTTCAACGGCATTTACTACAGGTCGGTGGCGGAGAAAGAGATTGCTGAGTTCTATACGGTGAACGGTATTCCTTTCAAGTACGAACCGGAAGTCTGGATCAGCGGAATGAATAAGCCCATCTATCCTGATTTTGTCATCTACATCAAGGAACTTGATTGCTGCAAATTCCATGAACACTTAGGTATGTTGAATTTCGTCAATTATCTGAAGACAACAAAGAATAAATATGTCATGTATATAGATGCCGGACTTATCCCGGACATAGACATATTGTTTACGTATGATACTGATGATCTTCCGTTCGATATTAGGACAATGTGGCCAAGACTTAATTCGCTGACCTACAGTTCATTATTCACCAGACAGGCAGGATAACTATTTGCTCTCGTACTTGGTCAGGATGCCCGGACCCTTCATCGCATTGAAGTTGACGAAGAACATCTTGACCAGCGCCCTTACCTTCTCGCCGGAATCGTTACGTATCTGACGCATGCGGATGATCATCTTTCTTGTACCCATGACACCGACCTTCGTCATGGCACTCAGTGTCTCACATCCGGACGCCTCGAAAACAGAGAACAGCTCATCCACGAACACCTTCCTGTCATCCATGCTCATTCCGTTAAGCCAGATGGTCATCGACTCATCGAATGCATCGCTGATATTGTCCGTCGAACTGCATGTCTCGAAGACCTTACCTTCAAGCTGCCACGAGAGCGGATCGTGCTGCATGATGCCCTGCTCATTGCTCCTGACGATCACCGGTACGACAGCATTGGTAAGAAGCCTGCCGACTATGGAAGTCTGGGGTATGAACTTCTTGATTCGCGGCTTGATGCTCTTGAACTGCTCGGTCAGCATTATTTCCTTGTTGTATCCGAAGCCCGGGCCGTCAAAACTGTAGACATTGATTATCCTGTCGACAAACTTGTCATTTACCACGGATGCGGCATATATGGCCAGATGACCGCCCTTGGAATGTCCGCCCACACGGAGCTTGCCGCGCTTGCCGGCCATTGCCTTGTGCAGATAGTTTACGGCTTCCGTCTCGGCAGGTACCGTCATGTAACTCAGGTTGAAGTCCTCTTTCCATCCGACGATCTTGTCATCCGTTCCCCTGTAAGAGAAGAACGATACGCCGTCAGAAGTATCGATCTCGACCGCTGCGAACTGTATCTCCCTGCCGACATCAGAGTCGTCTACATAGTTTTGGAGATAAGCTCCGCCGAATCTGGCCGACCCGGCGAGACCTCTGAGAAGCGCGGGACCGTAACTTATGAATTCCTTACTGACCTCACGATCTGCGTCCGGATGAAGCTCAAAGAACTTCTCTGCCGCATCCTTCAGTTTGATCTTGCCGCCTCCGAATGTCGGAACAACTTCCGAGAAGTCCACATAAGACAGCGTTGAAAGCAGCAGCGCATCAATATCGTTGAAGGGGTCCTGTTCCAGCGTGAGATCGCCACGCCATGTAAGATAGTCAAGAAAATTACTCATAAGATGATTATAAACCTGTATGGGGAAAATGCACGTTTGTTACTACAGTTGTACTGCTATGCGGTACAAGCGTAGTGCTTTTCGGGCATTTCCGGGCAAAATAGAGGGCGCCCCGCAGGACACCCCCTGTTTTGATCTTAGTTCTGCAGATATCAGCCGTTGAGTCTTGCCTCGAGCTCAGCCTTCTGATCTTCATAGCCGGGCTTGCCGAGAAGAGCGAACATGTTCTTCTTGTATGCCTCAACGCCGGGCTGGTTGAAGGGGTTGACTGCGAGGAGATAGCCGGAGATGCCGCATGCCTTCTCGAAGAAGTAGATGAGCTCACCTAATGAGTAAGCATTCTGCTCGGGCATGTGGATCATGAGGTTCGGAACGCCGCCGTCAACGTGAGCAAGGATTGTACCCTGCATTGCCTTCATGTTGACTTCGTTCATATCCTTGCCGGACAGGAAGTTGAGACCGTCGAGGTTCTCGGGATCGTTCGGGATCTCGAAGCCCTTGCGGGGATTGTCGATCTGTACGACTGTCTCATACATGATCCTCGCGCCGTCCTGGATGAACTGGCCCATGGAGTGAAGGTCTGTTGTATTGTCTACGCCTGCCGGGAAGATACCTCTTCTGTCCTTACCCTC
>Ga0326513_10002332_pt1 | contig 14056 bp, 11 predicted proteins | sample 2_2465_0518_D_FD_203654 | JGI IMG/M metagenome (GOLD analysis project Ga0326513, IMG submission 203654) | Bovine rumen microbial communities from UC Davis, California, United States - 2_2465_0518 | ecosystem: Host-associated > Mammals > Digestive system > Stomach > Rumen | place: USA...
AGGCCGAGACCGGTTCCGCCGACTTCTTTGGAATGACTTTTATTGACTCTGTAAAAGCGTTCAAAGACACGGTTTTGATCGGCTTCGGGGATACCGATGCCGTTATCCTGAACTTGAACGACAGCGGAAGTCTCTTCCTGCCGGACAGAAATTCTGACGAAGCCGTCAGGACGGTTATATTTGATTGCATTATCGCAGATATTATAAACAATTTCTTCGAGGGTACGGGGAATGCCGATAATAGAAACAGAATCGCCCTGACAGGAAAGATTGATCTGATGCTGAACGGCATTGAGAGCAAGCCGTTCCTGAATATTTTGACAGAGGGTAAGGAGATTAACGGACTGACGTTCTTCATGCATAGCCGTACTGCCGTCTTCGAGTCGGGAGAGTTTAAGAATATCATTGACGAGGGTCATAAGTCTCTGAGCTTCTTTGTAGATAGTATCAGCGAAGCGGGAGACATCTTTTTGCTGAACATAGCCGTCACGGATAATTTCAGCGAAACCGGAAATAGAAGTCAGAGGGGTTTTGAGTTCATGGGAGACATTAGCAGTAAATTCACGCCGCATATCGTCCTGATTTTTATGTTCCATCCGGAGTTGTTGCATCTGAAGCTGAATTTGTTGATTTTGAGCGATTAATCTGCGGATAAAAGGTTTCATTTCGTCATAAATATCTCTGTCGTCAGGATTTTCAGGGTCGAGGAGATTAATAGGACGTATAATTTTTTTGGAGCTTTCAGCGGCGAGGACGACAGAGAGGAGAATCATAAGAAGGACGATCAGCACGACAGGGGAGAGCATAGAGATGATAAGTCTGAAAACGGTATCCTGTTCCATAGAGACACGGATAACTTGGGAGTTATCTAATTTGACTGCATAATTGACAGTTTTTCTGAGGAGTGAATCAGAATAGCGTTCGCTGTCACCCTCGCCGGACAGTACAGCTTCTAGGAATTCCTCACGCTGGGAATGATTTTCCATTTTTTGGGGATCGAGTTTACTGTCGAACAGGACAGTTCCGTCAGAATTGATCAGAGTGATTCTTGCTTTACCGATTTTGACGGAATAGAGGAATTCCCAGCCGTACTGATTGACAGCGGAGGAGAGGAGCAGAGTTCTGTCTTTAAGTTCATCGACATTTCTGCGGACGAGATAAGAATTCATGACATAGAGAATCAAACTGGAAGTAAGAAGGAAGACAGTAATACAAGCGAAGAAGATTCTTTTGGTAAGTTCATTCCGCATGAGCAGCATCTCCCGAAGATTCTTCAATTTTATAGCCGATACCACGGATAGTTTTGATATAGATTCCGGCAGGGCCTAATTTTTGGCGTAGGGTACGGATATGTACATCAACGGTACGATTTTCGCCGTCAAAGCTGTAGCCCCAGACGCTGTTGAGGAATTGTTCACGGGTAAGGACAATGTCTTTGTTTTTGAGGAGGAGGCAGAGCATTTCAAATTCTTTGAAAGTAAGGAGAATTTCACTGCCGTTGACCTGAACGATATGTTTTTCAGGGCTGACATAGAGAGAGCCGAGCTGATAGGATTGAATTTCAGAATCTGAAGATTTCTGAGTACGTCTGAGGAGAGCACGGACACGGGCGATGAGTTCCATCATGCCGAAAGGTTTAGGGAGGTAGTCATCTGCACCGGCATCGAGACCGATAACTTTTTCATACTCGCTTGATTTGGCAGTAAGCATCATGACGGGGATATTTCGGGTATCAGGGCGGGCACGGAGTTTGCGAAGGATAGAGAGACCGTCTTCTTCTGGGAGCATAATATCGAGCAGGATAAGTTCAGGGAGTTGTTTTTCGAGAGCGATCCAGAAGAGGGAAGGTTTTTCAAAACCTTCGGCGGGCATACCGGCACTGCCGAGGGTATAAGTAACAAGTTCACGGATACTGTTATCATCTTCGATGAAATAGATCATACAATTCCCCCTTTCGGAACAGATATTGCGTTTTTGCGTATTGAATCAGAACAGAATTTTGATTAGGGATTTCATCAGAGATCACGCATTCGAGGAGATAATTAAGAATCTGACCGATTTCTTTACCCTGAAAGCCGATCTGCATCAGATCATTGCCGTTAATATCAAGATCTTTGATACGACAGCAGAGGTTTTGTTCTTTACAAAGCCGGAAGAGATTTTCAGCTTTAGTAATTTTAGTACGTGTTTCGGATTCGCCTTTGAGTTTGGAAACTCTGTCAGCATCCAGAACCTGAATGAAGAGTTCGGCTTCTTGGTAAGTAAGATCAGAGAGGATTTTTCTGACAGCATAGAGAGTTTTAGGAGTTTCTCTGTGATAATAGATTAATTTGCAGACAAGTTTCCGAGTATAGTTATCGGCTTTGAGCCGGAGGAGGATTTTATCAGCAAGTACGGAACTTTTCTGAGCATGAGTTTTGAAGTGTCCGCCTTTTTTATCATGAGTATAGCATTGAGGTTTAGCAATATCATGGAAGAGCATAGTCAGTCTGAGGATTAAATTTTTAGGAGAATTTCCGACAGTACGGGCGATATGTTCCCAGACGGTAAAATCATGCCAGTGTGTATGCTGAGTAAAAGCGATACAAGGGAGGATTTCAGGGATTCTGACGGCGAGGATTTCAGGATATGCAATGAGAATATCAGTAATATAATCGCCCATAAGCATAGAGCGTAATTCTGAATAGATTCTTTCAGCGGAGATATGTTTTAATTGAAAAGCAGCGGCTCTCATAGCAGCTTCAGTAAGCGGATCAGGCTGAAAGCCGAATCTTGCACAAAACCGGAGACCACGGAGAATTCTGAGAGCATCTTCACGGAAACGAGCGGAGGGCACACCGACACAGCGGAGAGTTTTATGCTGCAGATCGTTCATGCCATGGAAAGGGTCAACGAGCTGTTGATTCTGGAAGTCCCAAGCCATAGCATTGAAAGTGAAGTCACGTCTTGCGAGATCATCGAAGATAGAATCAGCGAAGAGGACAGTAGCGGGATGGCGATAATCAGTATAATCTGTTTCGGTTCTGAAAGTAGTAATTTCGGCGAAGCCGCCGGAATATTTCACACCGACAGTACCGAAAGCCCGACCGTATTCAGAGCAGTTTTCTGTTCCGAAGAGAGAAATAATTTCTTCAGGTCTGGCATTGGTAGTAATATCATAATCATGAGGGGTAAGACCAAGAGCGGCATCACGGACACAGCCGCCGACAATATAGGCCTGAAAGCCATGTTGACAGAGCATACTGCACATAGTCTGAACAGCATCAGGGATAATAAAATTCATGAGAAGAGAAAGCCTCCTTTCTGGGATGAGATTAAGTTTTCCACAGTTGTGAAAAGATATGTTGAAAATCAGGATTCCGGAGGGAGCAGATCAATGCAGACGAATTCAGCAGGGTTATTGAGTCTGAATTTTCCGATACCTGCGGAAACGTTCATATAGCAGGAATGATAATGATAGATGCCTTTTGTATATTCAGGGAAGAAGCGGCGTTCCGGAGAAAGGATGCCGCCGACAGCGGGGAGTCTGACGATACCGCCGTGAACATGACCGGAAAGGACAATATCTGCTCCCCAGTCAGCATAAGCATGGAAGCCCATAGGAGAATGGGCAAGCAGAACGCAGGGATGAGCGATACAGGATTTAATGCAGTCTGAGATCATAGCAGGAGTAATCTGTTGCAGATCAGAATAACTGCCGTTTTGATTTTTATAGACAGTCTGAGGAAGTGTCAGACCAGTAAAGAGAATATCATGAATCATGACGGAAGAATTATCCAGCACGAGGATACCGGCTTTCCGGCAGTCGGTAAGCAGACCGGAAAGAACGGAATCCGGAAGGTCTTTTTCATGATTTCCGAGAGAGTAAGCGACAGGAGCAATACGTTTGAGTCTGCAAAGCAGGTCAAGAGCATCAGAGATACTGGAAGCATTGAATTTTCTGGAAATGAGATCACCGGTAACGGCAATCATACCGTTATGTTGTGAGGGAGGAGAAAAGAAATCGGCTTTTCTGAGAATGTCGGCAATGATCTGCTGATTTTTATCATGAGAAGTATGTATGCTGAAATGGATGTCCGAGATATGCAGAATTCTGAACGGTGTTTTCACACCGTTCAGAACGATACATTCCTGTCTGTCAGTCATATAGTGACTTCCTCATTGCTGTCAGAGCTGAATTCTTCGGATTTCTGAGTAGATTTATCAGGGGATTCGGGATCTTCATCAGAATCAGAATTTTCTGAGGTTTCATGTTCGGCGCGGGTGAAAGCAACGACAGTATTATTTTCAGAGACTTTCATGACTTTAACACCCTTGGAGACTCTGCCGCACATACGGATTTGAGAAGCAGGCACACGGATGATAATGCCTTCTGTCGAGATCAGGATAATATCATCATCATCGTCAACGACTTTGATACCGCAGACATCACCTCGGATTTTGTCAACAGGATAATTTTTGATGCCGTAGCCGCCTCTGCCCTGAATTCTGTATTCATCAAGAGCCGTGCGCTTGCCGTAGCCGAATTCAGAAACGGTCAGAACACTTGCACCGTCACGGACTCTTGCCATAGAAACGACTTCATCATCATTACGGAGGGTGATTGCTTTCACGCCATGAGCGGCACGGCCCTGAGGACGGATTTTATTTTCTTCGAGACGGAGAGCCTGACCGTTTTTAGTTGCAATAATGAGCTGATTAGAACCGTCAGTCATACGAACGCCGGCAATTTCGTCGCCTTCATCGAGAATAGTAGCTCTCATACCTTTTTTGTGAATATGCTTAAAAACGCTGAGGGCAATACGTTTGATACGGCCGGATTTTGTGATCATAGTAACAAATTTATCATCATCGAAATCTTTTGTACGGAGCATAGCGGAAATACGTTCACCGTCCTGAAGCTGGAGGAGATTAGCAAAATGGAAGCCTCTGGAAGCTTTAGAGCCGTCAGGGATTTCATAGCATTTAAGTTTATGCATATAGCCTTTGTTAGTGATGAATAAGATATTATCATGAGAAGAGCAGATGAACATTTCGGAGACGAAATCTTCTTCACGCTGTTTCATACCCTGAACACCACGGCCGCCACGTTTCTGAGTTTTATAGGCATCAAGGGCCATGCGTTTGATATAGCCGTTATTGGTATAAGTGACAACGCAGTCTTCGACTTGGATAAGAGATTCAATATCGACTTCGCCGCTGACGGAAGTAATTTCAGTTCTTCTGTCATCGCTGAATTTTCTGCGGATTTCTTCGAGTTCAGAAGAGATGATCTGATAGACTTTTTGTTTATCATTGAGAGTATCTTCATAGTCAGAGATTTTTTCGCAGAGGGCGAATAATTCATCAGTAATTTTCTGACGTTCGAGACCGGTAAGAGCACCGAGACGCATTTGAACGATAGCATCAGCCTGTTCTTCGGAAAGGCCGATAGTATGGGGGAGATGCAGACCGGAAAGGTCATACTGAGCTTTAGATAATAATTCGAGCATATCGACATCTTTGAAGCGAGTGATTAATTTTTCCTTACCTTCGGCGATACTTGCGGAGCTTCTCAGAATAGCAATGACTTCGTCAATATAATCAGCGGCGAGCATAAAGCCCTGTAAGAGATGGGCACGTTTGAGAGCCTTATCGAGATCGAACTGAACTCTTCTTGTGATGACTTCTACTTGGAATTCAAGATATTGTTCAAGGATTTGTTTAAGAGAAAGAACTTTCGGAACGCCTTTGGAGAGGACGAGCATATTAACACCGCAGGTATCCTGAAGGGAAGTATAAGAGAATAATTTATTAAGAACGACATCAGCAATAGCATCTTTCCGGAGGCCGATGACGATACGCATACCATCTCTGCCGGACTCATCACGGACGAAAGCAGCACCGTCAATGCGTTTATCTTTGATCAGTTCAGCGATATGCTCTACGAGGCGGGCTTTATTGACCATATAGGGGAGTTCATGGACGATAATATGTTGTCTGCCTTTGATTTCCTCGTAAGAAGTTTTTGCTCTGACGATCAGTTTACCTTTACCGGTAGCATAAGCGGCACGGATACCGGCTTTTCCCATGATGATACCTCCGGTCGGGAAGTCAGGGCCTTTGATGCATTCCATAAGATCATCAAGAGTGCAGTCAGGGTCTTTGATCAGGAGATTCAGACCGTCAATGACTTCACCGAGGTTATGAGTAGGGATATTTGTTGCCATACCGACAGCGATACCGACAGAGCCGTTGACAAGAACGTTCGGGAAGCGGGAGGGCAGAACAGTAGGTTCTTTGAGTCTGTCATCGTAGTTAGTACCGAAATCGACAGTATTTTTATTAATATCAGTGACCATCTCAACAGAGAGTTTTGACATTTTAGCTTCTGTATAACGATAAGCGGCAGGGGGGTCGCCGTCAACAGAACCGAAATTTCCGTGACCGTCTACGAGAGGATAACGGAGTGAGAAATCCTGAGCGAGTCTGACAAGAGCATCATAGACAGAAGCATCACCATGCGGATGATAGCGGCCGAGGACAGAACCGACAGTATCAGCACATTTTCTGTAAGGCTGATCAGGAGTCAGGCCGTTTTCATGGAGTGTATAGAGAATTCTTCTGTGAACGGGTTTAAGCCCGTCACGGACATCAGGGAGGGCACGGGAGATAATAACGGACATCGCATAAGCGAGGAAAGAATCATGCATTTCATCAGCGACATCAACAGGAATGACTTTCTGTTGTGACTGATTCTGAATATCTTGATTCTGATTTTGTTCAGTATTCAAAATGAAATCACCTCAAATTCAAAATTTTAGAAATATCATGAATTCTGCTGAAAAGTTTTATCAAGTCTCTGAGAGAAATGGACTCTGAGAATTTCGAGTTCTTCTTCGGAGAAATCAGATTTCGGCAGAACATAGAACATAGTTTTAGACTGATAGAGCATAAAGAAATCGGAATACTCTATGACATGGAGATTTTTATTATAATAAATTCTGGTACCAGAGAAGTTATCTTCAGGGGTATCATTGAAAAGATCATCTGTATCGGAATCGGAAGCAGAATCTTCAGGGGGGAGGATCGTGCCGATTTCGAGATATTCAGGATAGATACGGATTCTGTACTGATCCTGTTCGATTTCCTTGACGGCAACGAGAAGATTTCTTCTGATTTTTTTAGGGTTATACCATTGGAAGCCGATGAGGACACAGCAGACCAGAATCACAGTACAGTACACAGGTTTCTGAGAAGCATCGCCATTGATGACAAAATAAGCATAGATGCCGATCACGACAGCGAGCAGAGCCATAATCAGATAAGTTTTGGGATAGACGAATTTTTTCTGGAAAGCAGTAAAAGATTTTTTGAAGAGCATAAAAGGGATTTGATAAGATTTTTCGAGCAGAAGAGCAGAATCGTCCACAGATTCACCCCCTTACTGTTTAGTGAGGACAGTATAACCGGACGGAACGTCAGTAAGATTGCCGACAAAGAATGTATCGCCGTCCTGAGCGACAGTCTGATTATACATGGAAGTTGTGAGTGAATTGCCGTCAGAAGTAGTATATCTGTCTTCGTCCTTGATATAGTCATCCCAGGCTTGGAAGACTCTGTCCTGTGTTTCCATATCGGAACTTGAAACCGGAGTATTGGAGTCATAAGTGCCGGAAGCGTTCAGACCAGTAGATTCAGAAACAAGAGCATTGGCCTTTGCCTGTACGATGACACCAATCACATAATTGACAGCAGAATAGAACGAAGCAGTAAAATAGCTGTTAGAGACGATCATTTCATAATCTTCATAATATTTCTGGAAAGATTCCTGATCGACAGCCTCATAAGCGACAGAATTGAGTGTTTCCCATTGAATATTATCCGAAGGATTCACGCCGAGACCGTACATGATAAATTCATAAGCGGGAACAGCACAGCAATATTCGATATAACTTTGAGAGCTTTTATACTGACGGCGGGCGACAGTACCTTCATAGCCGGCGACTTGCCAGTTCATACCGCTTTGCTGAATATAGGAAAGCATATCATTAGCCTGCATAAGAGCTAAATCCTGAATACTATTCCGGAAAGCATCATCAATTTCGACATCCTGAACGAATTCAGCATCAGTATAATTAGCCTGAACGCAGTAATCAAGATATTCCTGAGCGTTCATGTAATTCAGGTATGTCATAAAATTCTGAACAGAGATAGTATTGCCGTACTGAGGATTTGACCAATATCTTTGTGGGGAGAGAATCTGCACAGCGGCTTTCTGATCAGGGCTGACGAAGACGACATTTTCCTGAGTGGGATAATAATTAACCAAAGACCAGTTACTTTGCATTTGAACAGACCAGCCTTCAGGGAGGATGCCTTCAAAAGCGTTAATACCGACTTGCTGATCGAGGAGGGCAATTTTCTGATAGAACTTGCCTTGATTGTCCTCATCGTTTAATTTAGGGGCATCCTGTTCGATCAGCAAGCGTTTCATACGGCAGAGATCAAAAATATTGAGTATATTATCCTGATTAAAATCAGCGGTTTTCCAGTCGGCGAGATGGGTATCAGGAACAGCGAGAAGCCATTTCTGGAGGAGAACGACATCAGCGACACTGAACACGCCGTCAGCATTGAGATCGCCTGTAGGGTTAGCGGAAGCGGAAACCGGAACGCACTGCATCATGGACAAGCCGAGCAGAACGGAAGCGAATACAGCAGACTTACGATATTTTTTCATAATTGATCCCTCCTGAATAAAAAATCTGGAAATTCAAGATTTCAACAATTGTGGAATAAAAAGTTGAAAACTGAGATAATTAATTTCGGATGAAGTTGAAATCAAAAGCGAAAGTTTGCCTAGATATTTTTAATGCATGGCTTGTTTTTTATTGGAATTATTTCCATAATATTGATGAAATTCTCCCAGAATAAATGATTCAAGCGGTGGTGGCACGATGCCTTTTTTTCTAGCTTCTGCACACATTTCTAGGATTTCATTAATTTCTTTTTCAGTCCAGTTTAATTCCTTCATTTTTTCTGTAAATTCTTGTTCAGTCATCATAATGAATTTGGTTTAAATATCCAGATTGTGAACGGTACGGGCATATTTTTCGATATAATCTTTTCTTGGGAGGACTTTATCGCCCATAAGGATAGTAATAATTTCATCAGCCTTGACAGCATCTTCCATGCTGACTTGGAGGATAGTACGGGTTTCGGGGTTCATAGTAGTTTCCCAAAGCTGTTCGCTGTCCATTTCGCCGAGGCCTTTATAACGCTGAACGGCGACTTTGGAAGAATTGCCGTTAGCATCAGAAAGTTCAGCAATATATTTATCACGTTCGGCATCACTGAAAGCATAATGGACAGTTTTACCTCTTGCGACACGATAGAGCGGAGGCTGAGCGATATAGATATTACCGTTTTCGATGAGAGGCCGCATATAACGGAAGAAGAAAGTCAGAAGCAGAGTTCTGATATGACAGCCGTCAACATCGGCATCGGCCATGATGATAACTTTATCATAGCGTAATTTTTCGATATTGAAATCTTCGCCGATACCGGTACCGAGGGCAGTCACGACAGGCATGAGCTTATCATTGCCATAAACTCTGTCGATTCTTGCTTTTTCGACATTGAGCATTTTTCCCCAGAGAGGGAGAATAGCTTGATATTTTCTGTCACGGCCGCCTTTAGCGGAACCGCCTGCGGAGTCGCCTTCGACAATATAGATTTCGGTATTAGCGACACCATGTTCAGAGCAGTCAGCGAGTTTACCGGGGAGGGAAGCACTTTCCATAGCAGTTTTACGGCGGGCAGTTTCACGGGCCGCTTTAGCGGCTTCACGGGCACGGCGAGCGGCGAGACATTTATCGAGAATTTCTTTTGCAACAGCAGGATTCATCTCGAAATAACTCATTAGTTTTTCCTGAACGAGTTTTTCGATAAAAGGTCTGACTTCGGGAGTATTGAGACGGCCTTTTGTCTGACCCTCGAATTCACGATCGGTAAGTTTAACAGAAACGATAGCTGTGAGGCCCTCACGGGTATCATCGCCGGAGAGTTTTTCATTTTCTTTGAGAAAATTGAATTGCTTGCCATAATCGTTGAGGACTTTAGCGACAGCATTTTTAAAGCCGGTTTCATGAGTACCGCCGTCTTTGGTATGGATATTATTAGCGAAAGAGAGGATCACAGCATTATAGCTGTCGTTATACTGCATAGCGATTTCAGCGAAAGAGCTGTCCTGTTCACCGGAGAAATAGATTACATCGCCAATGGTTTCATAGCCTTTTGTATGATGGATATGCTGGACAAACTGACGGATACCGCCCTCATAGTGGAGATTTTCTTCTTGGATTTCATCCGGATTTCTGGTATCAGAGATTCTGATTTTAAGACCGGCATTAAGAAAAGCCTGTTCTCTCATGCGTTTGAGGAGGGTTTCATAATCATAGTCGAGAGTTTCAAAGATTTCAGAATCGGCTTTGAACATGACACTTGTACCGGTTTTCTGAGTCGGGCCGGTAATTTTGAGGGGGTCGCTGTACTTACCGCGTTCAAAACGCTGGAAGTGGATATTTTCGCCGTCATAGACAGTTAATTCAAGCCATTCAGAGAGAGCATTGACGACCGAAGCACCGACACCATGCAGACCGCCGGAGACTTTATAGCCGCCGCCGCCGAATTTACCGCCCGCATGGAGGACAGTATAAACGATTGTAGCGGCAGAAATGCCCTCAGTCGGATGAATACCAGTCGGAATGCCGCGGCCGTTATCTGTAATGCGGATAATATTATCCGGAAGAATTTCTACAGTAATTTCAGTACAGTAACCCGCCAGAGCCTCATCAATAGCATTATCGACAATTTCATAGACAAGATGATGCAGACCGTCTGCACTGGTCGAGCCGATATACATTGCGGGAACCTGTCTGACAGGTTCAAGACCTTCGAGGACTTGAATCTGTTCTGCACCGTACTGTTGTTCCTGATTTTTTTCATTACTCATGATAATAATTCACACTCCGTTTCTGCTGATAAAGAATCAGCGAAGAAAGGGATTCACGATGTTTTCCACAAAGTTTTCAACTTTTCAACATAGTGAAATAATCCCTGTATATCAATAAAAAGATGATATTTCAAAAATGATTCAACAAGTTTTCAACACAGTTTTCAACAGTCCAGTGGAAAACTTGATGATAAATTTATTTTATATAGAAATTAAATTTCCGTTCTGCATCTGAAAGATTTTAGCAGTCTGATCAAGTCTGAGAGAAGAGGCATGACAGAGAGTAATAAACACCTGCATATCCGAAACAGTATCGTAAAGAAATTTCTGACGGCGTTCATCAAGTTCGCCCATAACATCATCGAGGAGAACGACAGGAGAACGCTTTAATTTCTGGTTATACAAGTGAGCCTGAGCGAGTTTGAGCACAAGAGCGGCTGATTTTTTCTGACCTTGTGAACCAAACTGCTGAACGGGTTTTCCGTTGATGGTAAAAAGAAGATCATCACGCTGAATGCCTTTGTGAGTATAGCCAAGCCGGAGGTCTTCTTCGAGGTGAGAAGCAAGCATTTTTTGATACTGATCTGTCAGCACGTCCATAGAGGGCACTGAGAGGCCCTCAGAGAGTCCGAGCGAGTTTTTATAGGAAATATGCAGGGTTTCTTTTCCGGCCGTTATAATGCCGTACAGACGCTCGCAAAGGGGTGCGAGATTCTGAATATATTCTGAGCGCATCAGAGTAAGATATGCACCTTCCTGAGCAAGCTGAGTATCCCACAGCAGAACATCCTGTTTTGAGATTCTATGTTTCAGGGCTTTTTGAATACCGGCATTGCGTTCCGAGAGAAGCAGAGCGGCACGGCTGACATGCTGTACTCTGTTGGGATAAAGCTGACAGGCACACAGATCCAGAAAAGAGCGGCGTTTATCAGGATTGCCTGTAATAAGATCCAGATCAGCAGGGGAGAAAGCAACACAGTGAAAATTTTCAAAAAGAGCATTGACTTTCTGATTTTCCACACCATTAAGGGAGATCTGTTTTTTTTTCTGCTGACCCCGTTCAAGGGAATAGCGGATTTCCTGTGTTCTTCTGCCATCAGAAAACTGCATTCTGCACTGAAAGAAAGGGGCATCGAAACCGAGGTAATGTCTTTCTTTGATACCATGGAAATTCTTACATCCGGTCATAAGCCAGACAGCATCGAGCAGATTAGTTTTTCCCTGAGCATTATCGCCGATAATCAGATTTAATTTTGCATCCGGCTGAAAGGAGACTTGTTTCAGATTCCGGAAGCCGTCAGCAGAGAATTCTGTAATATACATAACGATTAAGATTCAGTTTCTATGCGGATGGTATATTTATCAACAGAAACAGTATCACCTGCACGGATTTTTTTGCCTCTCATAGTGCAGACTTCGCCATTGACTTTGACAGCACCTTGTTGGACAAGTTCTTTTGCAAAGCCGCCGGTATCACAGAGACCGGCAAATTTGAGCAGAGAATCCAGCTTGATAAATTCTGTCCGGATTCTGACAGTTTCTGTTTCAGGTTTCTGAGCCATATTAGAAACTCCTTTCTTGACTGAATTTTCAACAAAGTTTTTCACAGTTGTGGAATGTTGCATTTTCACTCCTGATCTGATTCTTGATTTTCAACAGAGTTTTTCACACATGTGGAATGTTGCATTTTCACTCCTGATCTGATTCTTGATTTTCAACAGAGTTTTTCACACATGTGGAATGTTGCATTTTCACTCCTGATCTGATTCTTGATTTTCAACAAAGTTTTTCACAGCTGTGGAATGTTGCATTTTCACTCCTGATCTGATTCTGATTTTCAACAGAGTTTTTCACACATGTGGAATGTTGCATTTTCACTCCTGATCTGATTCTGATTTTCAACAGAGTTTTTCACACATGTGGAATGTTGCATTTTCACTCCTGATCTGATTCTGATTTTCAACAGAGTTTTTCACAGCTGTTTAAAATTATTCTTTCAGCTGAATCGGCATGATCAGATAAATAAAACTTTCGTCATCTACAGGAGTGATCTTGATTACTTTATTGCTTCCGCTCATCTGGAATCTGATTTTATCGCACTGACAGGAACGCAGAGCTTCAGAAAGATATTTATTGCTGAATCCGATTGTCAGACTGTCTCCGGTAATATCCACAGGAATCCGGTCATTGATCGCACCGATACTGGTCTTACAGGAAATTTCAAGATAACCGTCAGCAAAAACACACCGCATAGGAGCTTTATTTTTATCATTAATCAAAAGCGAACAGCGTTCTGCACAGGCAATGACGTCTTTCTTGTAGAGCACAACATCAGTTTTGGATTCTGCCGGAATACTTGTACGGAAATTATGGAACTGTCCTTCCAGCAGTCTTGCAAATAATTCAAAGCCATTGACAGAAAAAACAATATGCTTTCCGTTAGTATAGAATTCACAGGGCTGATCAGCATCGTCTTTCATCATGCTGATTAACTCACTGAGAGCTTTTTTCGGCACAACAAAATGAAAGTCCTGCATATCCCGAATATTCTCCTGACGAAGAGCAAGACGGTATCTGTCCATAGCGACAATATAGAACACTCCCTCGCTGGATTCAAACAATTCACCCGTGAGGATAGGCTTATCTTCTTTCACAGAGGCTGCAAAACTGGATTCCTGAATCATAGAACGCAGTACCTGCTGAGAGACAACAGTTTTTGCCGTACTCTCTACGACAGGAAGTTCCGGAAATTCTTCTGCGCTCATAGCCGAGAGCTGGTATTTTGTATTCTCACTGATCAGAGAAGCATTAAGCATATCATCAATTTCAAGAGTAATTTCATCACCTGACATACGTCTTGCCATTTCGCTGAACAGTCTGGCATTAAGAACAAAAGCATACTCTGCATCACATTCTGCCTTAACGGAAGTTCTGATTCCGATTTCCAGATTATATCCTGTCAGAATAATCTTAGTCTCCTGCATTTGAATACAGATACCCTCCATAACTGGAATTGGAGATTTAGCAGAAACTGCTTTCAGGACATGAGCGATTGCATTA
>Ga0326513_10002333_pt1 | contig 14053 bp, 38 predicted proteins | sample 2_2465_0518_D_FD_203654 | JGI IMG/M metagenome (GOLD analysis project Ga0326513, IMG submission 203654) | Bovine rumen microbial communities from UC Davis, California, United States - 2_2465_0518 | ecosystem: Host-associated > Mammals > Digestive system > Stomach > Rumen | place: USA...
TGTTGACCCACGCAGCGTATGCGTCCCAAAAGAAGGTGACAAGGAGTGGCAGGCAATCGCCGACGAGCTGAACGTGATGTTGGGGGGCGAAATCAACGGCGACACGAGCGACGGCTACCACACGTTCAACGAGCTGTACCACCATCGGGCAGTGCTGTTCAGCGTGATTGTCCGCGACCATAGGAATCTTGCGTGGAAAGCCAGGAAGCACCACGACGGCACGATGTACGACGGCATGTTCATAGTCGGCATCGAGACGCCGAGCGGCCAGGCAACATACCACTACGATCTCGACCCGTACTGGGGCATGTTCGACTGCGAAAAGCGGGAGTTCGCGCCCGAATGGGACGGCCACACGCCAGATGAGGCTATTGCGAGAATCGCCGAGCTGTGGAGCGTGACGTGCGAGCCGAAATGGACGCTACAAGGCAAGACGCAGACTCAGGAGTTCTGGCGCTGCGAATGCGGCAATTGCGGGTACGAGTTCGGCGTCGAGGACAGGCAGAGTTCCCCGTGGCATGTCGTCGTGGGGAGCGTGGACGCTCCGAACTTCTGCCCCGAATGCGGAGCGAAGCAGAAGGCGGTGGGGCGATGAGCATGGGAAGCGAGATGTTCTACGACGCAATCGCCGACAACGCCTGCTACGAGCACCGTGCCGAACGAGCATTGGCCGAAAACGTGTGGATTACGCGCGATGGGCGGGAAATTCCCGTGCGCGAGATGTCCGACAGTCACCTTATGAACAGCATCCGCATGATGATGCGCGGCGGCAGCGGGTGCTTCTACGGGATGGAAGGTGATGTGTTCGAAATGCTGGCGGACGAAGCGGAGCGGCGCGGATTGGCGGTGGAGCGATGAACCTGCTCGAAATGCTCGTCTTCCACGAAATGCCGCCGTTGTGGTGCGGCAAATGCGGGCAGTTCAGGCCGTACGACGAGTTCTACCGCAATCCGAGGGGTGGATTGCAGTACATGTGCAAGCGGTGCTGGAACCGGCGGCCGAGGAAGAGGGGGTGATGCGGATGGGCGAGCTGAGCGAGGCGATCGCGCAGCATGACGCGCTCGGAGAGCTGCTGCGGGACTGCCTGCGGCTGCTCGACTCGTGGGACAGGGCCAATTGGGAGGAGCTGCCGGAATTCGCCAAGGCGGGCGAAGAGTACGAGCCCGAGGGCAACTACGCGGCGATCATCGAGAAGGCCAAAAGGCTGGGAGTGGAGGTGAGATAGTGTCCGAGAGAAAGCACGAAGTCTTCGACGACGGGAAGGTCAGGGAGGCCATCGCCGGCGTGTTCGGTGTGTTCGAGGAGCACGAGCTGACGGTGGCCGAGACCGTCCACGTCGCGAAGGCGGTCCACGCCGTGCTCGACAGGACCTACCCGCTCGTGAGCGAGATAATCGGGCGCGGGTTCGACACGCAGTGAGGCATGAAAAAAGCCCCGCACGCTCCCACGACGGGAACGGGCGGGGCTTTCGCGTCTCTAGTGGGCTTCGTACCACTCCGCGAGCCCATCTGGCGCCTCCGGGTCGGCAAGCGCGGCGGCGACGACCTCCTCGACGCTCGGGGCGATCTCGTCGGGCAGCCAGTAGCGGTTGCCGTTCTCGTAGTCGAGCTCAGCGCACATGGAGAGCAGCGTTGCGCGCATATGCCCGGCGCACTCCTCGTCGTGCTCGGTTTCGAAGTCGGCGTCCAGGAAGAGCAGGTTGTCGACGGTCGCGTCGTCGACCTGGTTCCTCGCGTCGTGCTCGGCCTTGTAGCCGAAGTGCTCGGCGGCTTCCACGTACGTTCCGTCAGGTTGCTGGTAGAGTCCCATTCTCGTTTCCCTTCTCTCGAATACGTTCACAGTATAGACGAAGGCCCGCCGGAGCGGGCCGTCGTTCGCTAGAGCTCGCCGAGCAGGTGGCTGACGTCATCGTAGCCAAGGTAGTGCGGGCCGAACGAGCTGTTGCCGTGCCTCTTGCGGAACGTGAGGCGCAGCTCGGACTCCAGCTCGTCCTCGTCGATGCCCGCCGGCACGAAGCAGTAGTCGGCGTCCATGTCGTTGCCCGTGAGAATCCTCACGAGACGGTGATTCTCGGGGACCACCAGCTCGTCCTTGTCGGCCATGTCGAAATCGAATACCTCGTAGCTCATTCTCGAATCCTTTCCCTAGCGCCAATCAATTCGATTACCAGTCGGGACGCACCGCGAAAGGACGCGTCCCATGTTACCACTAAACCTCGACCTCGATGGTGAGGCGCTCGTTCACGGCGTCGTAGTACAGGTGAGATATCTCGCCGTCGCCCCACTCCTCGTCGCCCGGCATGTCCTCGCCCTCGCCGTCGTAGACGACCGACGAATTGCCGTCGTAGCCGATGGCGATGACGCAGGTCGGGCCCTGCACCATGCAGCCGCCCTCCAGCAGGTCGTTGACGCTCATCTCGCACCTCCCAACGCCTCGACGCACCTGTCCTCGAACTGGTTGAGCGGGCAACCAGGCCCGGTGCCGACCTCGTAGAACACGCACCTCTCCTCGCACGTCCCGTTGCAGCCGAGGACGCCTGCCAACCGGCTGAACAGCTCTCGGATTTCCTCCTGCTTCGTCTTAACCATGCCTTGCCTCCTTCTTCCAGTCGACCAACGGCGACTCGAACCCGTCGTAGAAGAAAACTCTGTATTCCGCACCGCACTCGCAGGTCCCGAAGCGGTGGCGCTTGCCCTGTGGCTCGTGGACCCTGCCGCAGAAAGGGCATTCGATTTTTATGGTTGCCATGTGTCCTCCTCTTAGAAAGACGAGGGGCGCCGAAGCGCCCAGTCCCAATGGCATGCCGGCGCTCATAACGCCCGTTAACTCACGTTGACAGTGAAGCCCTCCAGCAAGTCTGCCGCGACCTCCTGCTGCCAGTACATCACGGCGTCGACCGGGCTCTGGAAGTAATGCCCCCAGGTCCACTCGTACCTCTCCGACGGCTCGCTCCAGAACCCGCCGCAGACCTTGCACTCGTGGACCGACACCGACCCGACGACGTTGAAGTAGCTCCCGACCACGTACTCGTGTCGCCCGTTGTCGCAGACGTGGAGCAGCAGCATCCTCGTGTTGCCGTCCGATTGCTCGTGGGTCGCCAGGATTGTCGTGTTCTCGCTGTTGTAGTTGCTCATGTTATTGCTCCTCCCCGTCGATCGTGAACTCGCTCGCCATACCGTCTACGTACCAGTCGATTCTCCCGTCGTCGACGCCATGCTCCACGAGAGCGCCAGCCACCTCGCTGAACGCCATGCGAATCAGGATGTTCGTCATGTTGAGCGGGTGGTGCGAGCCGATGCCGCACATCTCGTCGAACTTCCACTTGACCTCGGGCCACACCTCCTCGTCTGAGTCGATGCCGTGCTCTGCGCACACCTTCTCGCACACTTCATCGAACCGCTCGATGATTTCAGGGTAGATTCCCAGGTACTTCAGCAACGCATCCTCTATCATGCCCGCACCTTCTTTCTCTTGACCACCTTGAACGTCGGCGTGCTCGGCTTGCACGCCCGCTTCATCCCGCAGGTGCCGCACACCCACGGGACGTAGAACCCCTTGCAGCCCCTCGGCTGCGGTCTCTTCGTCGTTCCCATGCTATCCTCCTCACCCTGCGACGAAATCGCAGAACCAGTTGCCGACCGTGAAGCCATCCTCTTCGTCGAGCTGCGACACGGCCCTCTCGAACAGCGCCTCGGTCGTGGTCTCGGCCTTGTAGAACGCCTCTTTCTCGGTGTCGGCCTCGACCGTCATGTAGATGCTCAGCACTATCTCGTGTTTCATTTCTCCTCCTCCATGAAGAACGCCTGGTGCTGCACGTGGTGGCACTCGCAGCACTCCATCAGCGAAGACGGGTGTAACTCCACGTCGTTCGCGTAATCCCAGAAGTTCCAGCCGTCGGCCGTGATGTGTGTCCTGCCGCTCAACACCACGACGAACGCGTCGAACTCCTCCGTCTGCCCGCACTTCGGGCACCTGTATCCCGTCTCGTTCATGCTTCCGCCTCCGTCAAATCGAACTCGAAATCCGGCTCGCACTCGACCATCACGATGCGGCTCTCCCTGTAGCCGCTCAGCTTGCCGTCAACGATGCCGAACTCCACGAAGCAACCGTCCGTGTGCGGCTCGTCGTAGTAGCTGTAGCTGACCTCGGCCCTCCATGCCGACAGCGGGGCGGGGATGGTGGACATCTCCTCTCGCAGGTAGTCGAGCTCGGCGTCGAACCAGCCCGCCTCCCCGTCGCCCGCCACCGTAAAGGTGGACCCGTCCCTCGGCTTCACGAGCGTGAATCGGTGCTCATCGGCCCATGCGAGCAGCTCGTCGTCTTGCTCGCCCTTCTCGAACGTGATCGCCACGTCCATCCATGCGTTGCAGCCCATGTCTTCCTCCTATCGGATTCCCTCTTCCGTCGCCCGAATCTCGGCGTCCTCGGGCTCCATGCCCGGCGCGGCTGCCATGTCGGCCACCTCGAACGCGCTCCAATGCCTGTTCGGGTTCTCCTGCACCGCCTGGAGCACGCTCGAGATGCCGCGCTCCGTCTTCAGGTAGTCGTAGACCGCGTCCTCGGCGTCGATGGGGCACTCCGCTTCGACGAGAACCGTCGTGCTCGCCACGTAATCGACCGTAACCTCGTAGACCATGATTCCTCCCTAGATCGATCCGTCCATTACGACGAACGCGATGCCGAGCACCGCGCCCAATGCCGAACCGGCCAGCAAAATCAGCATTGCATCCTCCTATCGCCGTGGTATCATCTAGGCCAGAGGCCCGAGCTCGTGAGGCTCGGACCCCCTGGCATTCACCCGCTACTGCCGACTGTCATCGCGTGGCGGGTTTTTTCGCGCCCTGATGCGCTCGGCAATGTGCTCTGCGGCGAACCACAGGCCGTTGGCGAGCACGCCAACCAACAGGGACACGAAGGCTTCCAACACAGTCATCACCTCCTCTCTCGCGTATCCGATGCCGCCCTCGTCGGGGGCCGTCAGGCGTCGAAGTAGTAGCAGCCCCTCGGCGTGTCCCCGTCTACCATGTCGAACCGCAGCTCGGCGATGGGGTAGTCGCCGAAGTAGTTGTCCCTGACCCACGAGTAGTCGGACTCGCTCAGGTCATCTATGTAGTGCGTGACGCGCTCGCACGCCATGTCGAGGTCGCGGGCGAGTCCGAACTCGCTGACCTCGTCGAGGTAGACGATGCAGCCGCACAGCTCCTCGAGCCTGTACCCGCCGTCGACCCCGTAGACGAACCCGAGGTAGTGGACGTACTTGCCGTGGCCGTCCATCTGGATTTCGTAGAACTCCCTCGCCATTTTCACCACTCCTCCCATATCCTCATCCTCACCTTGAACAGCCGGTACTCCATCGGCTGCTGCTTGCGCTTGCGCTTGATGTTCACGTAGGCGCCATACATGGCGCACATTATCTCGTCGAACTCCTGCTTGCTCATGCTTCCTCCTCGTATGTGAAGTGGTAGGTTCCCTCGTATTTGTACGTCTCGACGTATTCCTCGCTGCATTTCGGGCACGTGTAGCGCACGTGGATGCTGTCGGAGTCGAACTCGAGATCCCTGTACCCGTCGCTCTCCGCTCCGCACCACGGGCACATCATGCCCTTGACGCCCTTGTTGAGGCCGTCGTGCCATACCAGGTAGTCCTTGTGAACCGTCTCGCTCACGCTTCCTCCAATCCGTTGAACTTCCTCATCGCAGCGTCCACGGCGACGTTGAACGCCGAGAACTCGGGCGTCATCGGCAGCTTCTCGAAGATGATTTCGTCGATGACCTTGCCGCTGTCCCCGAGATGCCCGTCGTTCACGTACCAGGCGCCGCCGTCCACGAACTCGTCGTATGCGATGCCTATCTCGCACCTGCTGTTGGGCGACCCGAACTTGAAGAACAGGTAGAGGTCCTCGGCCATCTCGAAGTCGTACGCCTCCGCGCACCTGTCCTCCAGCGTTATCCTGATGTTGTTCATGTCTTCCTCCTAGTCCCATCTCGTCGTGTGCTCGTCGTTGTAGTTCTCGACTTCCTCGTCGTCGATGCCGATGGTGCCGACTGCCAAGACCTCGATGATGTGGTCGTGCATTTGCTCGTACATGACCTTCGCCATCTCGTGCGCCTCTGCCTCGCTCTCCGCCGTGACGCCCATCGTGTCGTAGTCGACGAAGTGGACTTCCATCCTGTAGAACCGCTTCATGTCTCCTCCTAGTACCAAGTCGTGTAGAAGATGCCCGTGCCGCACCACTCGCCCTCGCGAGCGTCGTACCATTCGTAGTAGCCGTCGCAGCCGTCGTCATCGACCTGCTGCCAGCCTGCTGGGAACAGCTCGTCCATCTCGCCCTCGAAGCACTCCTCGTGGGTGTAGAAGCCGTCCAGGTCGGTGAACCCGTCGACCATCGGCTTGCCGCAGCGGGTGCAGATGCGGAACTCGCACCTGCCCTCGACCTCTTTGGCGCATTCGTCGCAGTAGTGCTCCTCCTCGCAGATGTGGAACCATGGGCCGCCCTCGTCGCGCCCCTTCTCGGTCGGCATCCATCCCGAGTCGATGACCTCGCCGCACCCGTCGCACTTGACGACGGTGGGGAAGGCGGCCTCGCCGTAGGGCGTGCAGATTGTCTCCAACATGGTGGACCTCCTGTCGTGTTCTTGCGTGTCCCGTCAACGGGACAGTAGCATTATCTCGCGTGCCTGTAGAACGTCCCGCTGCGCTCCATGTCCCAGAGCCAGCAGTCGAAGCTCGGGTAGATGCCCTTGTCGACCGTCGAGTCGTACAGCCGAAGCATCCCGCCGAGCAGGTACTCGCCCTCGATGCCCGGCTCGTAGGTCACCCAGACGGCGTCGGTGTGAATCGTGAAGACCATGCTCATCCCTCCCATACAACCTGCAGCGGGTGCGTGTAGAACGGTGCCATGCACGACGCCCTCGGCTGCACGCCGACCGCGCTGTACATCGGGCTCTTGCTCAGCTCCTCCGCGCATATGAACGCGTCGGCCCTCGTGTCGAACCTGCCGTAGTCTTGCCAGGTGCCGGCCCAGTAACCGCTCGTCGGGACCGCCACCACCCAGTACTCGTCGGGTTTCAGGTTGCTCATGCCGCGCTCCCTTCCCTCGCGTTGTTCCATTCGCACCATTCCCGCCATTCGCTCTCGCGCTCGTGCCATTCGCGCCACAGCGCATCGAGCGACTCGGCGTCCTCGTAAGGCGCGAACTTCACGAGGTAACCGCTTGTCCACTCGGTTAGCCCCAGCTCGTACACGAACGCGTAGCCCCGCTTGCAGGAGTACACGTCGTTGTCCAGCAGAGAGCCCTCGAACCACGCGCCCGTCGGCTCTGCCCGGTTCTGGTGCAGCCACATGTCGAAGAACCTCTGCTCGGTGATGCGAAACTCCGTGATACCCATGTCCTCTCCCTTCAATCAGGAGGGACGGCCGAAGCCGCTCCTCGTTCACCCGGACGTCCATACCGTCCGCTATTCGTGCCAGGTGATTCCCATTGCGTCGTAGAGCCTCGTGAAGTGGGTGTCCCTGAAACTGTAGCCAGCCCCGTCGACTCCCAAGGCGAAGAGGTTCCCGTCGTTGTAGATGAGCGTAAAGCCACACTCGGCTACCTTCTTGGGGTTCCTCTCGACGAAACCCTCGACCCACCAGTTCGGTATGAACCAGGTGTTCCACATCGGCACGTGAGTGAGGCCGAACGTTTCGAGCTCGTCCTCGTCGTCGGTGTCCTCGCTGTCGAGCAGGCCCTCGAACTCCCACGTTTCGTAGAATTCGTCCTGCTCAGTCACAACCCAGCTCGGGAAGGCGTCGAAATTCTCGTCGATGAACAGCCCGACGCATTCCTCTTTCGTCTCGTACTTCCTCGTGATCGCCATACTTATTCCTCCTCGTCCTCTTCCAGCGCTTCCCAGTTGCGGTACCCGAGGCACTGGGCGATGAAGTCCTCCTCGAACCAGAAGATGTCGTTCACCTGCGTGTCGGTCATGCCCTCGGGGTAGAGCTGCTCAAGCTCGAACTCGATTCGGTCGAGCTGCTCCCATGTGAGGTGCCTTGCCCTCTGCTCGGCTCCCGACCAGAACTCGAAGTGCCTCAGCGGTACGTCGTGTTTCAGCTCCATGTGTGCTATCCTTCCTCTCGTGGGGTGGGGGAGAGAATCGCTCCCATGCGCGCTCTCCCTTGCCTTCTCCGTCCGCGCCCGACCGACTCCGCGTGCAGCCGTCGCGCGGGTCGTGCCTCGCCGCTCCTATGCGGCCCTCATGTCGTACTCCTTGCCGTACACGACCACGTGCTCCAGCGGCTCGTCGCCGTCGCCCGCGTAGGCGATGAAGTCGAAGTGCGAGTCGTAGCACTCGAACGCCGCCCCCATCAGGTCGTGCGGGTTCCTGATTCTCACCGCCATGACGTCGGGGTGCATGAACGGGTTGTCGAGCCAGCCCCAACCCCAGCTCCCGCGGAGCTCGAAGTCGTCCACCCACTCCCGCTCCTCGCCTCCGTCGAAGTACCCGAGCAGGAACCAGCCCTTGCCGTGGTTGCCGTAGAGCCACAGCAGCGCGTCCATCGCGTCGAGCATCCTGCCCTCCATGTCCTCGTGCCCGTACTCGATGCACTCGATGAAGCACTCGTTACCTTGCCAGCTCATGTTTGCTCCCTTCTCGTAGAAGGGGCGCCCCGAAGGACGCCCCGATTGACCGATGTGCCCTCGCCCTAGGCGGCGGGGTTGATGTACCAGCTCTTGCGCTTCTTGCTGAAGCGCAGGCCCATCTCCGTGAGCTCGTCCTTGTAGGCTTTCGAGTCGCCCTCGACCCAGATGCAGGTGCCCTCGCGCTTCTGCGATGCGACCAGCCCCTTGCCCTCGCACCACTTGCGCACCGTCTCCAGGCTCACGGCCGCCGCCGCCTCGTCCTTCGGCTCGGCCTTTGGCGCCTTCGGTGCGGGCGGCACCTCGCGCTTGGCCTTGAGCTTGGCGTTCTCCTTCCAGACCTCGTCCAGCTCGGCGCGCGTCTCCTTGAGCTTGCCTGCGGCGTCGGCGATTGCCGCCTTGGCCTCGGCCAGCTCGCCCTCCAGCTCCTTCACCCTGTCCTTCAACTTGCCGTCTCCCTTCTGCTCGACCCTCTTGGCCTTCTCGGCGAACTTGTCGCGCTCGGCCTTGGCCGCCCTCAGCTCCTCGGCCATCTCGGCCACCGCCTTCTCGTCCTTGCCGTAGGGGCGCGCCTTGCCGAGGAACGGGTTCTTGCCCAGCTTCAGCGGCATCGCCAGCATCGTCAGGCGCACGACGCCGTCCTCGGCGTAGCCCATGACGGGCTTCGCCTGCTTGTCCTCGCTCGTCGCGAAGATCACCTGCGCTCCCTTTCCGAAGACCTTCTTGGCGACTCCCATGAGGCACGCCACGTAGTCGGCGTTCAGCTCGACGGCGAACCGATAGCACGCCTCGGGCAGCCCGTCGGGTATGAGCTGGTCGACGTTCGGGTACTTGCCCTCCAGCAGGTTGAACTCCCACTCGGTTACGTTGCCGCCCTTCGCCATCCTCGCGAGCTTGCACGTGTTCTTCTCGGCGTCCGGCTCGAACGTGAGCAGGTCGGTGGCCTTCAGCTCGGCAACCGTCTCGGGCGGCAGCGTGAAGTCGTAGTCGGCGTGCTTGCCGCCGACGTAGCCGCTCGACACCTGCGCCAGCTTGAAGCTGTCGGTGGCCTCGACCAGCCAGCGCCCGCTCTTGTCGACACGGACGTGGACGCCCTGCAGGATGCGCCTCGACTCGAGGTGCTTCATGTTGCTCTTGGGCACGTCGAATACCGCCAGGATGTACTTGCCGTCGATGTAGACGCTCTTCTTCACGTTCTTCTTCTCTGCCATGACTTCTCCCTCTCTAATCGGAGGGGCGCCCTCGATGGACGCCCCAGACTGCCGTGGTATGTCCCGACGACCCTAGAGGTCGCCCGATAGCGCTTCGAGCACGAACTCCTCGAACAGCACCACCTTCCCGTCGCTCCTCTCCTCGTTGCGCTTGAGCAGCTCGTCGACCAGCTCCTGCGCCGAGTACGGGCACCTCGGCTCCAGGTAGGCCACCAGCGCCGCTGTCCAACCCCTCGTGGACTCGACGCGCGCCTCGGTGAGCTGCGTGGCGTAGGGCTCGTTCAGCTCGAACTCGCCCTCGTCCGTCATCCTCCAAACCGCACCTGCCATTGCACCAACTCCTTCCTTCGTGTACCATCGTCTCGGGGCGCTCCACATCTCACCGTTTCGCGCCCCGAACCCAGCGCCCCCTCGGGGGCGTTGCCATTAGTACTCGATGACCTCGCGGCAGGCCATCAGTTCCTCGGCTCCCACTTGCCACGGCTCGCGCGTGGCGCCTTCGTAGCGCACTTCGATGGGGGCGTTGACGCGCTCGTAGAGGTCGCAAAGCGCCTCGATGGGGTTGCGCCTGCGCGTCTTGAGCACGTGCCCAATGTTGTGCATGTCGATGATGTAAGCGGTCATTGCCTACCTCCATTCCTCGATGCTTATGGTGTCCTCCAGGTCGCAGAGCCGCGAGTTCATGGCGCGCTCGAAGTCGTCGCCCCCGATGCCGGCCCGATGCAGGGCCTCGGCAATCTCTGCCTGCTTCTCGGAGGGCATCGTCGCGACGTGCCTCGTGAGCGCATCCGCGCTCGCCGCGCCGCTCGTCGCCCCGACTGCGATTGCCGCCGCGATTGCGATGGCCGCTGCCGTTCCCTTGTCCATCCTCGTCGCCTCCCTAGCTCAGCATCTCGCCGCGTCCGCCGCGCCAGATGGCGCGTCTCTTCAGCTCCATCAGCGTCCCTCCGTCGACGGCTTCGACGCTCGGCGCTCTGTCGCGCCATACCTCGGTCTTGCCGCCGACGAAGTCCGTGCTCACGAGCATCGCGATTTCGCTCAGGTTCTCGGCCATCACGTCGGTCAGCTCGACCAACTCGACGGCGCTCGTTTCGTTATGGATTGCCAGGTACTCCTTGAACCTCATGGTCGCTCCCTTCCGCTCCCGCTCCTATGCGGGCGCTTCTCTTCGCCGTCGGCCGATTCCGACGGACTCTCCCGTTTGTTGTGCGTTGAGTCCCACGCCAGGGCGGCGATTGCCGCTCCCAAGTAGGCCGCACCGATTGCGATTGCGTCGCGCCTCGTGATGTCCATGCGCCCTCCTAGAACAGCTCGGTGAGGACGTAGCCCCTCGGCTCGTCGTAGAGGTCGCAGGCGAACTCCCAGAACTCGCCGCTCGTCTCGTTCCACTCGGCGTCCGAGAGCGCCGTCTCCCACTCGACGCAGCCGAACGCCTCCAGCTCGGCGTTCGCGGATTCCTCGGCCAGTTGGGCGAGTTCGGCCACCCGCTCGCACATGGCGGCGTAGCGTGCCTCGTTCTCGGGCGTCGCCCTCTTCGCGTACCTCGGGTGCCTGCGCTCCCACTCCCTAGTCCTTTCCTCCAGCGTGAACATGGCTCTTCCTTTCTCTCGTGGGTGGATTCCGTGGCGGGTCGCCACGTGGGAACGCATCGCGCGGATGCGCTCCCCGTATCGACCCGCAGAAACAAGAAGGAGCCGAGCAATTTGCTCGACTCCCTCGGTGAAGGCGTATGTGGCTCGGCGGGCTACTCTTCGCGTTTCCAGCCCGTCCGCTCGATTTCCTCTCGTATCAGGCGGCGTATGACCGCGCCCTTGCCCTCGTCACGGCTCGTCAACCACGGCCATATGTCGGGGTCTTTCGAGTCGAACACCGTGACGTTGAACTTGTGTATCCTGTCACGATTTTTCTCTTTGTACTTCGCTACTGCCCGTTTCTGGGCCTCGGTTGTCGCCATACTTCCTCCTCGTCTATCGGCTCGGCGGCCTCCCACTCGGACTCGAACAGCTCGTGGCCGAACCGCTCGTGGCCGAATCGCTCGGCGCCGAACTGCTCGGGCTCGAACCGCTCGGCGCCGAATTACTCGGATCCGAGTTGGTTTCCGCCGAATCGGGCCGCGCCGAACAGCTTCGAGCCATCCGCCGCCGAACGGTTCGCCAACCGAACCGCCCGACGTCGAGCAGCTACCCGCCGAGGGGCGGCCCGTCGTGTAGGGCGACGGCGAACGGCTCGGAGCCGATTGGCTCGAACCCGATTGGCTCGAACCCGATTGGCTCGGACTCGAACCGCCCAGGCTCGAACCGCCCGCCGTCGAACTCGTATGAGTCCAACCGAATTGTAGTGCATTTGCGGTATAAACATAGGCTTAGATGCCTATGTCTTCGGCGTATAGCTTGCAGAGAGTTCCGCAACCGCAATGCGGCTCTGCGCCACGGCTTACCCTTATAGCGCCCACTTGCCAAAGGCAGCGCGGTTTCACCCCGTCCGCATCCAACTTTGTCGGCCCGTCAAGCAGCAGACTTGGTTTGCCGTCCGCAACGGGCAAGGCGGCGCTGTCACGGTTGGCGCAGTTGCGCCACACCGCCTGCCGGAGAGTGTTGGACAGGGGATTGACCAGGTTGTCGCTGGTAGATATTTCGCGTGGTTGGCGGGTTGCGTCTGCATGGCCGTTTCGGCAGGTCGCCTTGGCTTTCGCAGTTTCCCTGGTTGTTCCCGTTTCGATATCCACGCAATACCGCCGCCGACTTGGGATGCAGTTCCCATGCAGTTGCCCGACTGCTTGTCAGGGGTGTTCAACCAGTGCGCAATCTGTTTTCGCCCACTTCGGATGGCTGCCATGCTGCCTTTAGCGGGATGGTAGCTTCACCGAGCGATTGCGCCCCAGTACGGCAGCCGTTTCCAACTGCGCATCGGTGGCGGTATTCTGTTGTCAAGGTGCGGTGGATGCTGCCCAGTGTTGTTCGGCAGCCCCATGGGGCTATTTGCCCCAGAATTTGGAAGCCCTTCTATAGGCCCCGAATTGAGTAAATCAGGGCGATTTGCCCAATTTGGATCCAATATCCGGGCATGCAAAAAGCCCGCCATAAGGCGGGCTTTTGCAGCCGTGCTGTGGTATGCTACCTACTTGCTGTAGGTGGCGTTCCAACGGATGCTGTGCGGCATCCTGTTGGCTTCACGGGGGACGGGGATGAAGCAGGAGACGGATTCCGTGCCCAGCGCCTGCTTCATGGCCTGAAGCTGTCCCCTTGCCCGTTCGGCCAACTTGTCGTATTCCACCCGCTGTGCAGCGGTTGCATAGTCGGGACAGGGCTTGAGCCACGACTTTTTGGGCTGTGCGGCGGCCTTTTTGGGCTGTGCGGCGGCCTTTTTGGGCTGTGCGGCGGCGGCGACAAGTTCGAACAACTTGTCAAGTTTGGCGTCAAGCTGTGCGTTCCTTGCGTCAAGCTGTGCGTCCCTTGCGTCCATACGTGCTTCGAGCGTTGCGACTGTTGAGCGTGCCATGATGTGTCCTTTCGGTTGTGTCCCGTGCTTCCGTCCGACGGGCTGGTTGAACCTTAGCACAACCGCTGTTTGCCCAGGTCAACGGCGGTGTTAGGCATGGTGAACACATTATTCACGCAGGTCAGCTAAAGTGAATAATATGCATGGGTGAGGATAAAAGGGGAGGGTTAGATTATCTAGAGACGAGGATATGAGTAGGCGGATCGCGTGGTTTGACGTGGTTTTATGTGGACAATGTGGAGGGATAAAATTGTCAAACCAAAGGGTTATATGGGGCAAGGGTTATACATTAAAAATGATATGAGTGAATAACTATCAGAAAAGAGAATCCGCAGTTCAGGGGCTTGCAAACATTATTCACGCAGGTCAAAGGCGGCAAATATACGTTTGCCCAGTTCAGAGCTATTGCAACAATAGAATATATACATGTGAGGACAGTATAACGTGTGAATAATCAAAAACATGGGATTGAACAGGGGTTTTAAGAATTTTAAAAAAGTTTTTGGATAATCGCGCAATCACGAAATATCGTTTTGATTACAGTGCAATTTGGTGTTTGATTACAGTGTTTAGCGGTTTGATTACAGTGTCAAAACAGCGCTTTGATTACAGTACATACGCATATTGTTTACAGTACCAAAAACGGGATAGTCGAGTTATCCAATAATATATGACCGTATACCCCCCCTTATTTATATATGAGGATAACCGGGCGGGGGAC
>Ga0326513_10002334_pt1 | contig 14051 bp, 9 predicted proteins | sample 2_2465_0518_D_FD_203654 | JGI IMG/M metagenome (GOLD analysis project Ga0326513, IMG submission 203654) | Bovine rumen microbial communities from UC Davis, California, United States - 2_2465_0518 | ecosystem: Host-associated > Mammals > Digestive system > Stomach > Rumen | place: USA: California...
TACTGTGAGCTGTTCTTAAACAATGAGTACTTAGGGGTCTTCGGGCTTCAGTATCCTGTTGACAAAAAGCTTATGAAATTGGTCCCTGGCGATCTTCTCTATAAAGTCGGGACATGGTATGAGGAAAGCGACTACTCCGGAAATCTCACCGATCATAACGGAAGCAACGAGATCCTCAATTCAAACGGGGTCTCCTATCTGGAACTGAAATTTCCGAAAGAAGCAGGACCTGACTGCATCTATGATCCCTTTGAGCTCTTTCAGGATATGGTATTTGAAACAGGTGATATGACTGCGATGGAGGATGCGGGCATTTCTCTTGATCTGGATAACTTCATCCTCCACGAGCTGTTCTGCGAGATGACCAGGGCAGGGGACAACACCTGGAAGAACATGTTTATCGCAGCACGAAAAAAACAGGATGGCGGCTACGTGCTCAGCGAGACGATCTGGGATCTGAATTATACATTCGGGGACAGGTTCGTATGGGACCCCGATCACGGCAATACGGAATTCTATGCAGGCAGTACAGATCTCTATAAGGTCCGCTATGACAGGGACTACGGATATGTCAGGCTTGCGCAGATCGTCGACGGGCTAAGGGACGACACCGGCTCCAAGTGGAGAGAGTGGCGGGCACAGGGCATCGGCCCGGACTATATCAATGGCCTGTTTGAAGAGAACAGTGAATATCTCAGGAAGAGCGGAGCATTTGCCAGAAATGCGCAAAAATGGTCCTGCCCGGCGCAGGAAGAGGCATATTCCGGGATCAAAGAGTGGGTCGAAGGGCGCTTTGATTTTCTTGATGAGCTGTATGATCATTCAGAAAAAGAAAAAGCGGAATAATCCAAATTAAACATAAAAATTTGCACATTGGATAAAAATAGCGGGAATTGAATGAAATTGTTCATAAATTGGAACAGAAAAAAGGTGTTAAAAGTTTAACAATTATACAAAACGCCTCATTTCCGCATTATAATAACGATATGTGAGTGTACTATTATCAACCAGAAAAGGGGGAGCAGTAATGTTTGGTGCAAAGCATTTGAACAGCATACACGCCGGCCACTACAAAAATACGGCCGGTTGTGCGACAGAGGTTATGCCCGTCCCGGATGTGGTAAAGATCTCGATGTCGCAGAATATCGGCGCACCGTGCAAGCCTCTGGTCAAAAAAGGTGATACTGTCCTTGTAGGACAGAAGATCGGTGACACAGACGCTTTTCTTCATGTGCCGGTTCATTCAAGCGTATCGGGAGTCGTTACCGGAATCGAGACACAGCGTAACGCCATGGGCGGCTATGACACGCTCGTTGTGATCCAGTCTGACGGCAAGCAGGAAATTGACCCTTCCGTGCAGCCTCCGGAGATCACTGACCAGAAGAGCTTTATCGCCGCCGTCAAAGAGAGCGGCCTTGTAGGTCTGGGCGGAGCCAGTTTCCCGACATGGCTCAAGTTTAATCCCAAGAACCTCGGCGAGCCTATGACCCTGATCATCAACGGCGCGGAGTGTGAGCCTTTCATCACCTCCGACCACAGGACCATGCTGGAGGACGCCCAGAATATCATCGACGGCGCCCTGATGATCATGAAGTATATCCAGGCTCCTGAATGTTATATCGGGATCGAGGACAACAAGCAGGATGCGATCGATCAGTTCAACAAGATGTTCGCGGAGCAGGGGATCACAAATATCAAGACATTCCCGCTGCAGGCCAGCTATCCAAAGGGAGCTGAGCGTGTCCTGATCTATGAAGTGACAGGCAAGACCTGTAATGCAGGCGTGCTTCCTGCAGATCTTGGCTGCATTGTTTCCAACGTCACTTCCGTAGCGTTTTGGGGACAGTATATTAAGGACGGCATGCCTCTTGTAAAGAAGAGAGTGACCATCGACGGCGACGCAGTAGCAAAGCCCGGCAATGTCCTTCTTCCTATCGGAACTATGATCCACGACGCGATCGGGTTCTGCGGCGGCTATAAGGAAGAGCCTCGCAAGATCCTCATGGGCGGACCTATGATGGGACGCGCGATCTTCTCTGACAGAATGCCTATCGTCAAGAATAACAACGCGATCCTCGCATTCACGAAAGAGCAGTCCCTGATCCCCGAGGAGACCGCATGCATCAGCTGCGGCAGGTGCCACACTGCCTGTCCGTTTGACCTGCTGCCTACCGGATTTGCGGATGCTTATGAAGCCAGAGATGTGAAGAGACTCAATGATCTGAAGATCATGCAGTGTATGGAATGCGGCAGCTGCTCGTATATCTGTCCTGCCCACCGTCCGCTGGCCTTCATTAACAAGCTCGGAAAAGGATTAGTAAGGGAGGCAAGCCAGAAATGACGGATACTAAGAATGTAAAATATTATGATAATCTCGCCGTGGCGTCGTCTCCCCATCTGGTGACGGCCCTCGACACACAGAAGACCATGATGTGGGTCCTGATCGCCCTGATCCCTTCCTTCATCGCAAGCGTTTTCTATTTTGGCATCGGAGCAGTCATTCTCACCGCAGTATGTGCGGGCTGCAGCGCTCTGTTTGAGTACGGCTATGAGAGACTTCTCGGCAAAAAAGTAACAGTCAAGGATCTGAGCGCCTGCGTCACAGGTGTCATCCTTGCCATGAACCTGCCCGCCAACCTTCCTGTCTGGATGGCAGTCATCGGCTGCTTCGTGGCAATCGTTATCGTCAAGCAGCTCTACGGCGGACTTGGCCGCAACTTCGCAAACCCTGCGATCGTCGGCCGTATCGTTCTTCTTCTGTCCTTCACGTCCTACATGACCACATGGCCTGTAACGAGACTGAACCAGACAGCAGATGCAGTGACAGGAGCTACACCCCTGGGCCTTCTGGCTGACGGCGCACTTGCTGAGGCACCTTCCCTCGGGACCATGTTCATCGGCAACATCGGCGGCGCTATGGGTGAGACCTGCACGATCGCAGTGCTGATCGGCCTTGCGATCCTGATCTGGAAGAAGATCATCTCCCCGATCATCCCTCTTTGCTACATGGGCACTGTTTTCGTATTCGCTTTCATCTATTATTCATTTGCAGGCGGAGATTACAGCGCGCTTCACATGGCTCTGTTCCATCTGCTGGCAGGCGGCGTTGTGTTCGGTGCAACATTCTGCGCTACTGACTATGTCACGAGTCCTATCATGAGAAACGCCAAGATCGCCTTCGGCATTGGATGCGGTCTGGTCACTATGATCATTCGTCTGTTCTGCGCATATCCTGAAGGAGCTTCCTTCGCCATCCTGTTCATGAACGTTATGGCTCCGCTCCTTGATATGGTCGCTCAGAACCGCTTCTACGGCATCAGTGCCGCAGAAAAGGCTGCCAAGAAAGCTGCCAAGGAAGCAGGAAAGGAGGCTGCCAAATAATGACTAAGAATGATAATTTTAAGGAATATGGCATGCCGGTAGTTGTCCTCGTAGCGATCTGCTTCGTGACAACACTCCTTCTGGCATTGACCAATTCGGTATCCGAGCCCATCATCATCAGAAACCAGGAAATTACTGCTACAGAAAACCGCAAAGAGCTGCTTCCCGAGGCGGATGATTTCACACAGCTCGAGCTTGACAGCTATGCTTCCTCCTCTGACGGAAAAGCTTCTGTCACAGAAGTTTATAAGGCAAACAATGACGCCGGTTATGTTATGACCTGCACGACCAAGTCCTTTGGCGGCGACCTGACCATGATGGTCGGTCTCGACGCGACAGGTGCGGTTACCGGTGTTAAGGTCACAGATCACTCTGATACGCCCGGTGTAGGTACCAAGGATCAGGATCCCGAATACCTTGCGCAGTACATCTCCAGAACTTCCCTTAGCGCTGAGGATGTCAAAAAAGAGGCGGACTTCAGCTTCATTACCGGTGCGTCCGTTTCCGGTACCGCGATCCATAAGGGCGTCTATGCCGCTCTTGCGCAGTACGCTGAGTTAGGAGGTGCGAATTAATGGAAGAGAAGAAAAGAATTGACATTCTGTTGAATGGTCTGATCAAAGAGAACCCGGTTCTGGTGCTGGTCATCGGTACCTGCCCCACACTGGCGACATCTACCTCCGTAGAGACCGGATTCGGCATGGGATTTGCAGCTACAGCTGTTCTTGTCTGCTCGAACATCGTTATCTCCGCGCTGCACAACATTATTCCCGATAAGGTAAGGATCCCTTGCTTTATCACTGTTATCGCAGGTTTCGTTACGATCGTGCAGATGCTTCTTCAGGCATTTGTTCCTTCCCTGTATTCGGCACTGGGCCTTTACCTGCCCCTGATCGTTGTTAACTGTATCATCCTGGGCCGTGCGGAAATGTTCGCCAGCAAGAACGGCGTCATTGATTCCGCTCTCGACGGGATCGGCATGGGACTCGGATTCACACTGACACTGGTCATCATGGGTACCATTCGTGAGGTTCTCGGAAGCGGCACATGGCTCGCAGGAGACTGGTTCGGACTGGCAAAGGGATTCAAAGGAATTCCGCTGCTTTCCAACTTCATCCCCGGCATGAGCATCATGACCATGGTCCCCGGCGGCTTCTTCGTATATGCTATCGTTATGGCGGCTGTTCATTATTTCACCAAGGACAAGAGCAGGATCCGCAACGATTTCGGCTGCGACGGCTGCGCAAATGCAGGCAACTGTGCTGACGGCGAATGCGCCGCCCAGAAATAAGAAAGGGAGGAGGATAAATCATGAAGTTTATTATCATCATTATCAGCATGGTTCTGGTAAATAACTATCCTCTGGCTCAGTTCCTGGGGATCTGCCCCTTCCTCGGAGTTTCCAAAGATCTTAACAGCTCCACGGGTATGGGCATTGCAGTTACATTCGTTATGGTACTGGCAACGGCAGTTACATGGCCGATCCAGCAGCTGCTCAATAAATTCGGCATCGGATATCTGCAGACTGTTGTTTTCATCCTTGTCATCGCCGCTCTGGTTCAGCTGGTCGAAATGTTCATGAAGAAGAATATGCCCCCGCTTTATAAGTCTCTGGGTATTTTCCTTCCCCTGATCACCACCAACTGCGCAGTGCTCGGTGTCTGCATCACAAACATTGATTCCAACTATAATTATATTGAGTCTCTGGTAAATGCTTTCGGAGCAGGTATCGGTTTCCTGTTTGCTATGGTCATCATGGCAGGCGTCCGTACAAAGCTCGTTGACCAGAGCCGTATTCCGGAGTCCTTCAGAGGTGTTCCGATCGTTCTGATCACAGCGGCGATCCTGTCCCTGAGCTTCATGGGCTTCAACGGAATGTTCTCATAAGAAAGGGGAAAGAGGATGAGTATAGTAATACCTGTAGTACTTGTTGTCATCGTCGGTCTCCTCGCTTCCTGCATGCTCAGCTATGCATCCAAGGTATTTGCGATTCAGGAGGATCAGCTGTTCCTCGACCTGCGCGCAGAGCTTCCCGGAGCAAACTGCGGCGGCTGCGGCTACGCAGGATGTGATGACTACGCGCATGCAATGGCTGAGGGTGGTGACATCCCCTGCACAAAGTGTTCTGTCGGCGGTCCCGCTGTGGCGAAGAAGCTCGCTTCCCTGCTCGGCCAGGATGCCGGAAGCATGGAGAAGAAGGTCGCGTTCGTAATGTGCAACGGCACAACTGAGAACGCTTCCAAGCTCTATGAATATGAAGACATTACTTCCTGTAAGGCAGCTAAGCAGCTGTTCGGCGGAAGCAAGCAGTGTCCTTACGGCTGTATCGGTCTCGGCGACTGCGTACAGGCCTGTGAGTTCGACGCGATCCACATCATTGACGGTGTAGCCGTTGTCGGACGCGACTATTGCACAAGCTGCGGCGCATGCGCAAAGGCATGCCCTCAGAAGCTGATCAAGATCATCCCTGAGTCCGCGAAGGTTCAGGTCCGCTGCCACAACGAGCAGAAGGGCGCAGATGCCAGAAAGGCTTGTACCGCTGCATGTATCGGATGCGGACAGTGCGCAAGAGTCTGCCCTAAGGGCGCGATCACCATTGAGAATAACCTCAGTGTCATCAATCCCGAGAAGTGCATCAAGTGCGGTATGTGCGCGGCCAAGTGCCCGACCGGCGCGATCCAGGATGTTCTTCACACTGCAGAGCAGAAGGAAAAGATCAAGAAGGGTCTTCAGATGAAGGAAGCCAAGGAAGCTGAGAAGCGCAAAGAGGCTGCCCTGAAGGCAAAGGCTGAGAAGGAGGCGGCTGCAAAGGCAGCGGCTGAAGCGAAAGCTGCAGAAGCCAAGCCCGCAGATGAGGCGCCCAAAGCCTGACTGGTCTGTGAAGTCAGCTGACATTCTCTAAAAAAATAATAAGGAGCTGGTGCATTGACAGTGCACAGCTCCTTTTTATTCGTGTGATAGGCCGGTAAGCGCAGCTCGTGCTTGCACGAAGATGCATTTCCGGCCAACGGTGAATCGAGCAGGAGTCTCCTGCTCGATTGTATGTTTTCTTCGATTAACGTGGAGTCATTTCCCGGGTAAGGGCACTTTCAGTAGAACAACCTCTTCGGAATATGCTCGAGCAGGACCCGGCCAAGCCATCCGATCAGAATTCCTGAAACTGTACCTGAAAGAATAAGTACCGGCAGGTAGTAGAAGATCTGAGGACTGGATACCAGAACGGCAGCAATACATAGCTGTCCTATGTTATGAGCGGCGCCGCCTCCCATGCTGACGCCGATCACGGAAAAGAGTCCGCTCTTATAAAGTATACACATCATCACATAGCTGACCAGGCAGCCGCAGAGTGAATAGACAGCGCCGTACAAACCGTTGAACATAAATCCGGCGAGTAATATGCGGATCAAGTTGATGACCAGTGCGTATCTGAGATCCAGCCGGTACATAGCAATGATCACGACCAGGTTCGCAATTCCCAGCTTAATGCCGGGAATGCCGGGCGCGGCGGGAAGGATCGCCTCGATATAGGAGAAAATAAGGGCGAGTGACGCAAAGAGAGCGCTTATGGCCACACGCTTTGCAGCGGGAGAACTACTGGGCAATGGCATCGACATCAGCCTCCTTTCCTCCTTCTATCCGAACAACGATTTTATGCGGAAGACAGATTATGCTCTCACCGGAATGCGAAATCGGTTTGTGATTCACACAGACCTGGTTGTGACAGTCAGAGGACTCCATCTTTACGGTTCCATTCTCTATGAGGACGACATTGTGGAAGTCTTCACCGCTGATCTCAATCCGACGGTCTTCCTCCAGGCTGTAAGTGCCGTAAGGACTGCCGTTCAATGTGATGACTGCATCGCCGGCAGGGGCTGACAGCCTGAAGAAGATCAGCGCTGCAGATATGCCTGCCGAGAGAAGAAGAACGCAGAACAGTATAATGTCCGCTTTTCTGATAAAACTGAACATGTTACAATTCTCCATACAAGCTGTACCTTGAATATGATGGCTGCACAGGGGGTAAGGATGAAAAAATCTTACAAATGGATCGCTGCAGAGAACACGGCGCTGAATAATGTGATCAGGATGATCGGTGCAGTTTCTGCAGTATTTTTGATTATAACACAGTCGGGATGCGGCAGCAAAACGGCTGAGCCTGTGTCGAAGCAGAGTTTCTATTTTGACACAGTCTGCTCCATTTCGGTTTATGACATGGAGGAGATGAGCGAAGAGAGTGCCCGGTCTGCTATTGACGAGGCGTTCAAACTCTGCAGCCATTATGAGTCACTGCTGAGCCGAACGAAAGAGGGCAGTGATATCTACAAGATCAACCACGCCGGGGGAAAGCCCGTGGATTGCGATCCGGAGACCGTGGAAGTGATCCGCAAGGGGCTAAGTTACAGCGAGATGTCCGGCGGCGTGTTTGATATCACGATCGGAAGGGTGACGGATCTGTGGGACTTTCATGCGGAGGAGCCGGAAGTGCCTTCGGAAGAGGAACTGAAGAAAGCGGTATCAACTGTCAACTGGAAGAACGTCAGTATTGAAGGAAACACGGTGATGATCTCTGATCCTGAGACTCACCTGGACCTTGGGGGAATCGCAAAGGGCTTTATTGCTGACAAGGTCGGAGAAAAGCTTGAAGAGAGCGGCGTGACTTCAGCTGTCATCAGTCTCGGCGGAAATATTGTGTGTATCGGGGAAAAGCACGCCGGCAAAGAGAATAAACCTTTTCGTGTCGGGATCGAGAAACCATATTCGGAGCAGTCGGAGATTGTCGGCATAGTGGAATGTAAGGATGAGACTGTTGTTACTTCCGGAGTATACCAGAGGTATTTTGAGCGGGATGGCGTGCGTTATCATCATATTCTGAATCCTGCGACCGGATATCCGGCCGAATCCGATATAGCCGGAGTGACTCTTCGGGCTCCAAAAGGGCGATCGGCGGACTGTGACGCCCTGGCCACTATTCTTCTGACCATGGGGGAGGAAAAGGGACTTGAAGCCGCTGAGGGGTATGAAGGAATCGAAGCTTTCTTTATTACAACGGACGGACGCTATGTAAGCACGGAAGGAATGGGATTTGAGGAGGAGTAAGGCTGCCTGTTTACAGCTCTCTGCTTAGGGACAATCGGCCCCACGGAAATGGAAAAGTTTGAATGTCGTGGGGTCGGAATTTGGACATTTGCTTTATCGGCCCCACTAGAATTAAAAATCTTTAATCTCGTGGGGCAGAACTACCAGACAGGGAGAAAGTGGACCCCACTAGAATTAAAAATCTTAAATCTTGTGGGGCAGAATTCTCGGACAGAGAGAAAATGGGCCCCACGAGAATTGAAAAATTCTAATTTAGTGGGACAGAGTTTCTGGATAGACCGAAGAATCAAGTGTGATCACAAAGAGCGTTGGATCATTTGAACCTTTTTTTCTCCCCCTGCCCCATGGTAATTTGTTCAAACAGGTAAAACTCATTGAATTTAAGGCTGTTTTTTGGAATGTTGGACTATTCGGGGCGAAGAAAAAGGAGCGGCCTCCATCACGCAGCTTACAGCTTCGGGCGAATGGAGCCCATCGTACTAAAACCAGCCGCTTTGATCCAACTTGGCAAGAAAATCAGCAATAATAAGACATTTTCTGAGGCCTGCACGTTTCTCCCATGGGGGCAGGGAGAACGAAAAGCACATGAATAGTCCAACAGCGATGCTTTTCGGATTTGCTTCCCATGATTCTGCAGAATTAGTGCCGGAGAAAGGATCTTCTCCGGCACCAGATCGTTAGAAATGGCCCAAATCAGTCAAAATGCTGAACGAGTGCCGCAGAAGATTCCTTCTCCTGCACCGGATTGTCACAAGGTCTAAAGTTGTGAGGACAATGCTCAAAGAGGAGATCGCATCTTATTGCGAAGCCTCTCTTTTTTTTGTGCGATAAGCCGCCAAGCACATCTCGTGCTTGCACGAAGATGTATTTGGCGGCCAACGGTCAATCGAGTAGGAGGCTCTCCTACTCGATTAAATTTTTTAATAATTTTAAAAATGCTGTCAAATAACGGTCAACTTGTAATATAATAGTAATAAGTAGAGCCAAAACTTACAACAGCTTCGTCAGCCGCTGTGTTAAGCGCAGGGCGGGAGATTTCCCGCCTTGATTAAATGACTGCGAAGCGAATGATTATTACACAAGGCTTCTGTCTATTGTGAAAAAAGTAAAGGAGAGATATATGCGCAACCGAAAGAGCAGAAACGTAAATGGAGTCAGTGTGAGAGACCGGATGATCGCGAGGATCATGGTCCTGATCCTGACGGTTAGTATGATGCCGTATCAGGCTCTCGCGGCCGGTACGGCAGAAACGAAAAGGGTGAAATCTGTTGAGGACATCCAAACAGATTATGAGGTGGAATACGGGACCTCACAAGATGAGATCGGACTGCCTTCATCCCTTTCGGTTGGCATCGAAACGGGAGCAGGGTCTGAACAATCTGAAGAGACTGTTCAGGAGGACATCCTGTGGGAAGGCGACTATGACGGTGACAACGCCGGCGTTTATGAGCTGGAGGCCAGGTTTGAGGATGAAGACCTGGTCTATGAAGATATGCCCGTCGCATATGTGACCGTTCGGGAACCGGTAAGTGAGCCCGAGAAAGAAGAGGTTCTCGCGGAAGAAACCGGCCGGGACGGAAACGAGGACGAAGCGGATCAATCTGAGGATAAGGATGATTCGGATCAGCCTGAAGATGCGGATGAAGCAGAACAGACTGAAAACACCGATGAAGAAGACAAACCGGAAACGGAAGAGTCAAAAGATTCGGAACAGGACGCTGATACGGGCGATCAGCATAAAGAGAACGCAGAACGCTCAGAAAAGACCGCTGATGATAAAAAGGGTGCCTTGGGGGACACAAAAGACGGTGAGACCAAATCTGCCGTCTCTCCGGAAGAACTGGCGGAACAGCTCTACGGCGAGAACGGGACTGCGCGCACTTTCACTGTTACGCTCACGGATGACAAGCACAACACAGATCCGTATGATGTGACCCGCGCCGGCAACAATATCGGCTACAACATATACGTCAGCATGCAGGCGGCTGCGGCGTATAAGTATGACGGACAGAATTCAGAGGTGATGTTCAGCGAGTGGAAGAACATCAGGATCTATCTGAAGCTTCCTGAGAATGTCGTGTTTACAAAGATCAAAACGCAGGGCGTCGCAGATCATTTCACGCAGATCGACGCGGAGAATAATATCTGGGAGATCGTCCTGATCAAAGATCACAGGGATGCGACAAACAGTAATTCTATAAATCTTGACATCAATGCGAGGATCGAAGGAAACGGCGAACTGCCGGACGGCACTGTTCTCGGCGAGGCCGAAGTAACGTTCAGTGCAGATTTTGACGTGCGCATAAACGAAGACTGGACGACGAAGCAGTATTCCAAAACAGTGACGGACTCGACTGAGGAGATCGTTCTGTCTACGCCTGATGAGTGGACTCTGACCAAGTCTCCTTTTGACGAGCCTAAGAACTATACGATCGATAAGAGCACGGACCCGGCAACGGTAACTGTTCATTATCTGATCAAGTACGGTCTTGATGTAAACGGCGTGCCTGTGGGCGACGACAATGTCTACACAAGACCCGGCCGTGTCCCTTTCGAAAATGATATCAGGCTGACGGATGCTCCGACACTTACGCTGCACAACGGGACAACGCTTTCAGAGATATCCATGACAGTCACTCCGGCCAAGGAGGGATATGTTTACAAAGACGGCAGTTCTGCTGATGAGGGGGGTAATCCCAAGGCCATCACGGTGCAGCCGGGCACGGAAACGGTCCTTCCCTATGCTGTTGTAGGCAGCAATACTAAGGGAGTGGCAGAGACCGCGCCCGCATACTCGGAATACAATGTGGATGTAGTCTATCCTTACGATGAGTTCATGATCTGGTATTACGAGAATGTCAGTAAGGATGACGCCAAGGCGACAGCCGAGAACGAAGCGAAGATCAGGTATCAGCTGCATGGACAGAATACCGTCAAAGAGACGAGAGAAGACGACGCTGAGACCACGGTGCCCGGTTATATTCCGCCGGGAAACATTAAGATCGAGAAATACATCGTTAATTATGACAGCGGACTCAGAAATCTGTACACGGCCTCTAAAGGTTTTGTGACCGGACCGGCCACTTTTGAGGTCTATGAGAGCGACGGCACAACGCCGGCAGTCCTCTGGTACAAGGACGCTTCGGATAATAACAAGTTTAAGAAGATTCCGAGCGGGAATATTGTGACGGTCGATCCTGAGCAGGCGAAGTCTGCATCGAACGGAAACGAGGGATGGATCGATTTCTATCTGAACGCAGGGACCTATGTGATCAAAGAGACAGGGAGGCCTGCTTATACAGATGCTCAGGGAGGCGCTGAGAAGACAATTACCGTCAACGAGGATGGAACAGTAACGGCGTCATTTGACAACAAAGAGAAACTGGGAGGAGTCAAGGTCCACAAGACAGACGACTCCAATAACGCGCTGCCTGTGCCGGGGGCTGTTTTCGGCCTGTTCAGGGACCGTCAGCATACACAGCCGGTTAAGGACGCAGCAGGAAATGCGCTCACCGCGACGACAAATAACAGCGGGGATGCGTCGTTTAAGCGCCTTGTACCCGGAACTTACTATCTGTGGGAGATCTCTGCGCCTCAGGGCTACATCAAATCCGAGGAAGTAAAGGAAGTTACGGTCACGGCCAACAACACTTCTGACGCGGCAGTGCAGGTCACAAACCACCTGAACGCGAAGGAAATCTCTCTTCTGAAGCAGTACAGCACGGTTGCGGATCCCAACAATTTCAAGGACGTGACAGACGACTACCGGAAGTTCGCAAACGCATTTGTGCTGCAGCGCTGCTACGCTCTGGACGAAGCGGGGACAAGATGGACAGAATGGGAGGATGTGAGCACCCACAGCATCGACAACAAAGGCGGAACTACCGTCAAGGTCGCCGAGTATGATTCGCAGAACAGAAAGATCAAATACCGCTTTATGGAGACGATCCCGAGCGACTATTTTGACCTGGACGGAAATCCCGGAAACGGGAGCAATAAAGCTTACTCCGATGAGATCATACCTGCCGACGGGACCATCCTTGATCCTCAGAACAAAATTGTCATGAAGAACCGCAGGGGCGGTTTTATCGAGCTGACCAAAAAGAAAGCGGAGCTGAACGTTGTCTCCGGCGCGTATACAGAAGCCGCGGGGGGCGACAAAGAGTTCAGGCTTTACCGCGTCGCAGCCGGAACAGATAGTGCACAGGCTGTTGCCACCGGGACTACCGACGCGAACGGCAAGCTGACCTTCAGCGGTCTTGTCTCTGCAGACGCAAGGGGAAGGGTCTACACCTATTATGTAGTGGAACAGAACCCGGACACGGGATACACCTGGATCACAGATTCCAAGATCACAATTGGCGGAGCAGAGACTGACGCTCTCAGTGTCGGCTCCTTTACGGCGCAGAGCGGCGGTACGCTGACGCCTGTGACTTACAACGTCAAACAGGAGATCCGGCTCGGGGTCATCAAGCAGGACAAGTTCAGCGACAGTACGGAGCTTGCAGGCGCCAAATTTGAGATCTCCGATGAAAGCGGAAAGAAACAGACTGTAACGACTAAGAATTCCGGCGCAGTTTACGTGAAGATCGATCTTGGCCATGAATATACCATCACAGAGACAGAAGTCCCTGCAGGGTACTACAAGGACGCACAGCCGCAGAGCATTAATACTTCGGGCTGGCATGTCGTAATGGAGAACGGGAACTTCAAGATCGTCAAAGAAGACGGCACGGAAGTGAAGGAGGAAGACCTGGTCTTCACTTTTAAGGACACGCCTTATCAGAAGATCCGCCTGCAGAAGAAGGTCAGGGGAGAAAATGAAACAGACGCACAGGCAAAGAAGCTGAGCGGTGTCACTTTCTCTGTCTATGTCAAAGAGAACAATGTGTTTGTGCCTGTAAAAGACGCAAATGGAAATACTGTCACGATCAAAGCGGACGGGACATCGACGGTGAGCCTTCCGGAAGGGGAGTACTATCTCCATGAAGATACAAAGGCGGATGGTATCGCTTATCCGGATGATCTGCCTGATCTGTACGCGGGAAAAGGCTTTTACAGCGACGGTAAGTTCTATTTTGGCCCGAACAACGTAGGAAAACCGGCGCAGTCCGGGGACGTCATGATCGATCTGGACGCGATCGTCAACATTTACAACAAGGGAGACCTCATTGTTACCAAAAAGCTGTTCGACAAGGACAACAATGAGCTCACCGGCTCAGCGCTCAACGGATTCTACATGGATGTCTATAAGGCAGATGAGAGCGGAAATCCTGTGGGCAATCCAATCAAACGGGCAGTCACAGGCGCCAATGACAGCCAGGGCGCTTCTGTCAACGGCCAGGCTAAATTCGAGGGCCTTCCGGTCTATGATGAAAACGGAAGCAGGATCAGCTATGTTGTGAAAGAAGTCTACACAGCGGGCCAGGCTGACACCTACTATACTGACAATCCGAATTCAAGCGAACACCCTGTGCTGATCAGCGGCGGGACCGCAGATGCGGGATATATTGAGAACCACCAGTATATGTCCGTAGACGTGGTCAAAAAATACTACAACACGCGTGAGTACG
>Ga0326513_10002336_pt1 | contig 14046 bp, 16 predicted proteins | sample 2_2465_0518_D_FD_203654 | JGI IMG/M metagenome (GOLD analysis project Ga0326513, IMG submission 203654) | Bovine rumen microbial communities from UC Davis, California, United States - 2_2465_0518 | ecosystem: Host-associated > Mammals > Digestive system > Stomach > Rumen | place: USA...
AGAAGACAGAAAAGACTACTCAAAATTTGCTAATGAACTTTATGATATTATCAATAGCTGATTTTGTAGATGTTTATTAATTTTAAAAAGGAGTTTTTAAAATGAATATTTTATTAGCCGGTGGTGCAGGTTATATCGGTTCACATACTTGCATAGAATTAATTAGTGCCGGACATACAGTAGTAATCGCTGATAACCTTTGTAACAGTAAGAAAGAAGCTGTTAAGAGAGTTGAGAAGATTGTAGGTCAGGAAATTCCTTTCTATGAAATCAATGTTTGTGACCATGATGCTCTAAGAAAAGTATTTAGCGAAAACAAGATTGATGCAGTTATCCACTTTGCCGGTCTTAAGGCTGTTGGTGAAAGCTGTGAAAAGCCACTAATGTACTACCGTAACAACCTAGACAGTACTCTAACACTTTTGGAAGTTATGAAAGAATTTGGTTGCCACAACTTTGTATTCTCTTCTTCAGCTACAGTTTACGGTATTCCTGAAACTGTACCTCTAGTAGAAACAATGCCAACTTCTTGTACAAACCCTTATGGTTGGACAAAGCTAATGACAGAGCAGATTCTACAGGATGTTACAAAGACAGATCCTGAACTTTCTGTTGTTCTTCTTCGTTACTTTAACCCAATCGGTGCTCACGAAAGTGGTACAATCGGTGAAAACCCTAACGGTATTCCAAACAACCTAATGCCATATATCACACAGGTTGCAGTTGGTAAGCTAAAGGAACTTGGTGTATTCGGTAACGACTACCCAACTCCTGACGGTACAGGTGTTCGTGACTATATCCATGTTGTTGACTTAGCTAAGGGTCATGTAAAGGCTATTGACTATGCCGATGCTCACAAGGGTACAGAAATCTTTAACCTAGGTACAGGTGTTGGTTATTCGGTTCTTGATATTGTTAAGACATTCAGCAAGGTTAACAATGTTGAAATCCCTTATCAGATTAAGCCAAGAAGAGCCGGTGACATTGCAGAATGTTATGCTGATCCAACTAAGGCTAAGGAAGTTCTTGGCTGGACTGCTGAAAAGACACTTGAAGATATGTGCCGTGATTCATGGAATTGGCAGAAAAAGAACCCTAAGGGTTACGAAGAATAATAAAGAAATAAAGAGGACAATAATATGACAAAACGAATTAGTGCTGTTGTTCTTGCACTACTAATGTGCCTACTTACTTTAGCATTTTCTGTTACAAGCTTTTCAGCAGCAGAAAATTTAAAGTTAAACGGCAAAGTTAATGCAAAGGTTGGGGATAAGGTTACATATGAATTTTGTGTATCTGATGTTCCTGAAAAAACTGAGGATATTCAGATGCAGGTAGCATATGACTCTCAGTATCTAAAGGTTGATCCGGACAAGGTTGAATACCTTGATGGTGGTAGTTCTGTTTATAACACTGACCTGGAAAACGAAGTACTGTTTAATAGTGCTAACGGTGTTCAAGGTTGGGATATGAAAGAAAAAACAATGATTCTTTCATTAACATTTGAAGTACTACAGGGTGGTTCTACTGATATTACCTATTATGTACAGTGCTTTGACTATCTATCAAATAGCCAAAATGTTGATACACTTAAGTTTACTACTGACTTTTTAGTTAACGGTAAAGCTGCAGAAAAGAATGTTACACCAAAGGTTAACGAAAACGGTAACGGTGGTACATTTATCAACTATGAAAACGGTAAAGGTACAAAGAACGGTGGGGATAACCCAATCGGTGGTCAGTATGGTAGATATAACACCAACAACCAAACTACTGATAGCAACGGTAATGTTGTAGATAATAACGCAGGTGTTGCAACTGATGCAAACGGTAATACAGTTGAAAATGCTACAACTGCATATCAAGCAACTACAGAGTCAACTGCTATGAGAACAAACTCATCAGGTCAAAATGTAACAGACTCTAACGGTAAAGAGGTTTCATACACAGACTCAGATAATTTCTGGAGAAACCTAGGTATTGTTGCAATTGTTGCACTTATTGTAATAGTTATTGTAATTAAAGTTATTGTTGATAAGAAAAAAGGCAAAAAAGAAGAATAAACAGTTTTTCAGTTAATACTCTGTTCATATTCTCTTTTCATTTGTGCATTATGTCTATTTTGAATGTGCAAAGTTTGTGCATTTTATCGTCAACAAAATGTTACAAAATTGTTGCTTTACAAATTTTAAAGGTGTATAATTATGCCAATGGGGGAATTTATCCCCACAAATCTTTATTGGTTTAATTTTATAGGAGGAGATAACTATGAAGAAGTTATTAAGCGTACTATTAGTTATGGCAGTTGTTATGAGTTTTGCAACTGTTATGTCAGTATCAGCTGACGAAAAAGAAGATTTAGTTGCAGCAGGTGCTTCACAGGATGTTGAAACAGCAGCAGCTGACGGTAATGTTTCTGTTGGTGCAGGTACAGATACTGAAACAACAGGTACATCTGGTAAAGTTTATTTTGAAAAGCCAAGCTGGGCAGGTACAGTTTTCTATGCTCACATTTTTGAAACAGATAGCGGTACATCTTTCTGGGGCTGGCAGCTAAAGAAAGAAAAGCTAGAAGAAGAAGGCGGCAAGCTAGTTTACGACCTATCAAAGCTAGACGAAAGCACACAGCTAAAGGGTGGTCTAAAGGCCGGTACAGCTTATTCAATTATGTTCAGTGATAACACAGGTAACGAAACTTGTGCTCTAATGTTCAACACAAATTGTATCGGTGATACAGTTAAGGTTACTTCAAATGAAAAGACATTTGAAAACAATGTTGACTCAACAAAGCACAGCTACCCAATCTCATGGGAAAAGAACAAGAGTAAGTATGGTATTCCTCTAATGATTACTTCTGTTGGTACTGTCCAGGGTGAATTCATCGCTAAGGGTACAAAGCCATCTGATATTATTAAGACATGGGATAAGGATTACAAGCAGTATCCTAACAAGGCTTCTCATAGCCCACAGTCAAAGGCTAGAGACCATAAGACAAGACTTGCTGAACTAGAAAAAGAATTCGATAAGATGGTTAAAGAAGGTAAGGTACTAATCGTTGGTGGTGGTACTTACACAGAATCATCAAGCTCAGGTTCTAGCTCAAATAGTTCTTCAAACTCAAGCTCAAACAGCTCATCAGACTCAAGCTCAAACAGCTCTTCTAACTCATCAAGCAAGACTGTTTATAAGGATAAGAACGGTAACACAGTAACAAAGAATGCTGATGGTACATACACAGATGCAAACGGTAATACAGTTGACGCTTCTGATGTTACAGCAACAACAGAATCAACTGATACAGTTACAACTGGTGAAAGTGCTACTCCAATCTACATTGGTCTAGGTGTTATGTTAGCAGCAGCCGGTGTTTACTTCTTAACTCGTAAGAAGAAAGAAGCTTAAGTCTAAGGACTAACAAAACTCAAAACTAAAACTCAATTAATCAAGCCCCATCAAGTCTGATGGGGCTTTTAATTTTATTTCATTATTTATATTTTCACATTATTGTCCCTAGAAATACGGCATTGTTTTTTTGAAGAATAATAATGAGCTATAATAATAAGGTACTAATCATTGCTATAACCTTTATGCTATTATGAGACTCTTGAAAATTAAAAAAGCAAAATAAAAAAGACACTAAAGATAGTGTCTTTTTTACGCACAAATGAAAATAAATATTCCTACAAAACAAATCTATTAATTAAAGGTATTTCTGCTTGTATAATAAAAAAATAAAATATAGATTGTATTTAGTAATATTTAATTTTTTGAATAAATATAATTTAAAGAATAAATAAAATCAAACTAGATTTTCTTGTACATTCTCTTTACACATTCTTCGCAGACTTTAACGCCTTCAAATGTGATAACATTATCGCTTTCGCCACAGAATAGGCAAGTTGGCTGATACTTTCTAATTAGTAGACCATTATCCTTAGGAAGAATTTCAATAGAATCTTCTTTTTCTAGATTAAACATCTGTCTAACTGGCTTAGGAATTACAACTCTGCCAAGTGTGTCAATTTTACTTACATAACCGATCTGTCTCATACTTTTCACCTTCCAAAAAATACTACAAGCAGTAAATATCATACACGACAAAAATATACAAGTTACAACACTTATATACTTATTGCAATTTTATTCTACCAAATGATAAAATTTTTGTCAAGTATGTTCAAGTTTCAGTTTTTACCGTAAGTTTGATTTTAACAATTTATTCAAATAATTATGAACAAAAGTGGTAATATGTACATATGATTAATTATGTTTGGGGATTTTTAATAATAATTTCTGTGATTTGTGCCATTGTAACGGGAAATGGAGAAGGTGTTTCTTCCGGTCTTATGAATGGTGCAGAAAAGGCAACTAAACTTTTAATAACACTTTTTGGTGTAATTGTATTTTGGTCAGGCATTATGAAAGTGGCAGAAAGAAGTGGACTGACAGGAAAATTAGTGAAACTTCTGTCACCAATATTGAAAAGGATTTTTCCTGATGTTGATGAAAGCAGTAATGCTTTTCAAGCAATGGCTTTGAACATTAGTGCAAACTTAATTGGTATCGGTAATGCAGCAACACCCTTTGGGCTAAAGGCAATGGCTGAACTGCAGAAAAATAACCTAAAAAAGGATACTGCTACTGACTCTATGGTAATTTTTGTTGTGATGAATACTGCCTCAATGCAACTTATACCGGCAACTATAGGTTTCCTTAGAGACAGTTATGGTAGCAAAGAACCTTTTTCAATTATTCCTTGTGTTATTATTTGTTCTTTCTGTGCTTTATGTGTTGCGTTACTACTTGCTAAAGGATTAAATAGGGTGAAGTCTTGGAAATAATAGTACCGGTAACAGTTGCATTTGTTGTGCTTTACGGAATGATAAAGAAAGTTAAAATTTTTGATGCATTTATTGAAGGTGCAGTTGAGGGGTTACATACTCTTTATATGATTATTCCTACAATAACGGGACTTGTAGTTGCAGTTGAAATGTTGCAACAAAGTGGTACTATTGACTTGGTATGTAAAGCAGTAGAACCTATAGCTGACTTTTTTAACTTTCCAAAAGAAATTGTGCCTATGGCAGTTCTCAGACCTATCAGTGGCAGTGGTGCTACTGCGCTTCTAACTAATATATACGAGAACTATGGACCTGACTCTTTGGTAGGTAATATTGCCTCAGTTCTTGCAGGTAGTACAGAAACTACCCTTTATGCAGTTACAATGTACTTTGGCAGTGTTGGTATTACCAAAACAAGACATACACTTTTTGTAGGTTTACTTGCAGATTTTACTGCACTTGTTTTGGCAATTATGACCGTAAAATTAATAATGTAAAAGTTTTATTAAGTAGTATTTTTATCTAGACAAATTAATACTTGTGTTGTATAATAAATATAACAAAAAATAGTAATAATTTTATTAAATTATAAGAAAAAAGAAAACGGAGGAACTCTAATTATGAAAAAGACAAACAAAGTTATTTCTTTAGTTTTAGCTCTTGTTATGGCATTAAGTATTCTTGTAGTTATTCCTACTGCTTCTGCTGCATCAACTGTTAGAATTAATGAAGTAAATGCAAATGTAGGATATTCTATTGTATATAATATCTATTTGCAAACTGATGAAAAGGCAAACACAATGGAAGGTAGACTAAACTACGACAATACTGTCCTAGATTTAACATCACTTTCTTTTGATACTGCTAATTCATTTGACTCAAACACAAATGTAAAGGGCGATATGACTCAGATTAACTTCAAGGGTAATAAGTCACTTTATGATTGTAAGTCAACAAGAATGACTGTACTGACTGCTGTATTTAAGGTAACTAATACTAGCGACAAGTACACAAGTGCTACAACTGCTGATGCTGTTTCAGGTTGCTTTACAAAGCTAACAGGTGAAACAGGTACAGACCTAATGAAGCACACTAACACAAACATTACAACAAGAACAATCATCGGTGCAACTTCTATCAAGATGGCAAAGACATCTGTACTTCTTGATAACGGCAAGGGTGATAGCGAAGTTGTAAAGGTTAAGTCAGTAGGTCCTGTAAACAATGATACAGATTCTTCTTACTCAGCAACTTATGTTTCATCAAACCCAAAGGTTGTTAAGGTTTCAGGCAGAGGTACTTATGTAAGAATTACTGCAGTAGGTCCTGGTAAAGCAGAAGTTCGTTGTACTACTGATGGTAATTTAGCTACTGCTAAGATTCAGGTTACAGTTAAGCAACCTGTAAAGAGCGTTAAGTTCAGCCAAAAGTCTGTTAGCCTAGCTAAGAAGGGTGCTAAGGCAAACCTAAAGGCTACTGTTAACCCAACTAATGCAAGTGTTAAGAAACTTGTTGTTAAATCAGAAAACACTAAGGTTGCTAAGGTTAATAAGTCTTCTGTAAACTCAGGTGCTACTTTCACAGTAACTGCAGTTAAGAAGGGCAAGACTTATGTTCGTGCTACTGCTACTGACGGTTCAAAGAAATTTGCTAGAATCGCAGTTACAGTAAAGAAGTAATTTAATAAATGCAAATAATTAACGGCTGACATCTGTCAGCCGTTTTTTTATATCTGATGATTGATTATCCATGTTGTTAATTGTTGATATGATATTTCATTTGAAGCAAGTTTTAAGATTGTAGAAGAAAGTTCATCTTGTGTATATTCAAGTTCAATTCCGTTTAAAGCTAAAAAAACTAACATTACATGTGCACCAATTCTTTTATTTCCATCAATAAACGGATGATTATTTACTAACCCAAAACATAATCGTGACGCTTTTTGTTGAATTGTTGGATATAAATCTTCATTTCCAAATTGCTGAAAAGGAGAATTAATCGCTGATTCTAATAAACCAGCATCCCTTAACCCATCACTACCACCGGTTTCTGAGATTAGTTGACTGTGCAGAAGTAATATTTGTCGTTTGGATAAAACAATCATTCTGCTAGTACCCTATAAGCCTCTTTATTTTTATCAATTAATTTCTTAGAGATTGATAAAATATCTTCATCACTTGCAGTTTGCATATCTTCTGCTTGACTAAATTCAACAATTAAATATCTTGGAGTATTGTTCTTTAGAATAACGGCAGAACCGTTTTCGTCCACAAGTCTTGCTACTTTTGAAAAATTCTGATTTGCTTCTGTAATAGAAACAAGTGCGTTTGTATTAACTTTCATAAGAATACCTCCTTAGTGAAATAGGATAAATTTATCCTATTTTTATTATATTTTAGTATTCTCAAAAAGTCAACCGGTTATTTCCTTATCCTTACAAATTTCTTTAGTAGTGCTTTACCGTTAAATGGGATAAGTGGGTACAGGTAGCTTTTGCCGGAAAGGGTTTTGTTTGAATATAACAAAATGATAATAAGAACTACACCACCTATTAAACCGAAAATTGAGAAAAGTTCAGTTGCTATCAGTAACAAAATTCTTAGGAATTTTATTGCATAGGATAGTTCTTGACTTGGCTGAGAGTAGTTTGCTATTGTGACAAATGCCATATAAAGTATTGTTTCTGTACTGGCAAAACCTGCATCAATTGCAAATTCAGAAAGTGCAATACCACCGATTATTCCCAAGGTTGTGCTGAGCATTTCCGGTGTGTTGATTGATGCAAGTCGCAAACCGTCAATTGCAATTTCTATTAATATAAGTTGCCAAAATATTGGAATTTTCTGAGGTTCACTTACTATTGTAAATTGGAAAAATGTTGGTACAAAATCAGGATAACGGTTAGCAAGTAACCAAAGTGGTGTGATGAAAATTGAAAGTAAAGATACAACATACCTTGAAATTTTTAGGTATGTGCCGGTTACAGGTGGGAAGTAGTAGTCATCAGCCTCCTCCATTAAATCAAAAATTGATGTGGGAATTATTATTGAGGATGGTGAGTTGTCCACAATTATTGCAATGTTGCCTTTTAGTATATTTGCTGAAGTGGTGTCAGGTCTTTCGGAATATTTTACCTTTGGAAATGGGTTTATCCACTTTGATTTTATCAGTGCCTCAACAAATCCTTGTTGTGTCATAGATAGTTCTTCCGTTGTAATATTCTTGATTCTCTGCTCAATATTATTCAGTAAATTTTTATCCACCTTGTTGTCCATATAAATCAGTGCAATATCGGTTTTGGACTTTTCACCTGCTTGTAAAGCCTTAATAGTAAGGTTTTTATCCCTGATTCTTCTTCTAATCAATACGCAGTTTTGCACAAATATTTCTGTAAATGCATCCATACTTCCACGAAGAACCTTATCATTTTTAGGTTCTGCAGTTTCTCTCTGAGGGTAACTTCTGGCATCAATTAAAATAATTTCATCAAGTCCGTCTACTGTAAGTATTGCAATGCCTGACAGTAGTGCAGTTACAACAGCATTGGTATTTTTACTTTTATCAACTTCAATATATGGAACGCAGTTTTCCACAAAAGTTTCGGTATTTGTGAAAAAGTCATCATCGGTAATTCCGTAGAAAAACTCCATCATCTTTTCCATAATAGCCTCTTTAAGAAGTCCGTCTATAAAATATAGAACGGACTTTCTTTTGTTTATGCGAATAACCCTCTTGATAATATCAAAATTTTCATTAGCCCTGGTTAGCTTGTCCAGGACAGTTATGTTGTTCTCTATATTAGTATTAAACATTGTATCACCAATTTTATTTTTTCCAAAATCTAATGCAATTATTGCATTTTTTGTAAACAAATTATGAACATTTCAAAGAAATTGCATAGTTATATGCAATTTTTCTCTTTTGTAGGGGTATAGGTGCAGGATGTTTTTTGGAGGTTGATATGAGAAAAAGAGATAAAACTTTTTGTGTTTATGTAGCACAAGGCAAGTCACTTGAGGAGGCATCAATCCTTAGTGGCTATGAAGAAAGTAAAGGTGTTACCTTAATTACAAAACCGGAAATTATGAATGAGATAACTGCTTTGTTAAAGGCTAAGGCAAACCTAATGAAGAACCTTTCTGTTATTGGTTATCAGCAACTTGCTTTTGGCAGTATTGCCGATTGTATTTCACTTGTAACAGAAGAAAAGGTCAGCAAAGAAGATTTGCAGAATATGAGTTTATTTATGATTTCTGAAATTAAGAAACCAAAGGATGGTGCAATGGAAATTAAATTTTTTGACAGACTAAAGGCACTTGAAAAGCTACAAAATTATCTTGACGGTGAAAGTCAATGTGTACCGTTTTATGAGGCTTTGGAAAAAGGTGCAAAGGCTTTAGGTGACAGTAATGAGTAGCTACAAACCATTTTCTAAAAAGCAAATGAAAGTCCTTACTTGGTGGTGTAGTAATTCTGCCGATAAAAGTAAAGATGCAATTATTTGTGACGGGGCAGTTAGAAGTGGAAAAACCTTTTGTATGTCAATTTCATTTGTTGCATGGACCTTTAGCACTTTTAACAATATGTCATTTGCAATGTGTGGCAAAACAATCAGAAGTCTAAAGCGAAATGTAATAACACCATTAATTAAGAATTTAACCGATTTAGGTTTTGAAACTAACCTAAAGAAAAGTGAGAACATTCTTGAAGTTATGTATAAGGGTATGGTAAATCGTTTTTATCTTTTTGGTGGTAAAGATGAAATGTCAGCATCTCTTATTCAAGGTATCACTTTGGCAGGTGTGTTCTTTGATGAAGTGGCACTTATGCCTAGGTCATTTGTTGAACAATCCCTTGCAAGATGTTCTGTTGAGGGAAGTAAGTTTTGGTTTAACTGTAACCCTGAGTATCCCGGTCATTGGTTCTATTGTGAGTGGATAAAGAAATGCAAAATGAAAAATGCATTGTATCTTCATTTTGAAATGGAGGATAACCCATCCCTTAGTAAAGGAATGATTCATAGATATCAAAGTTTATACACCGGTGCTTTTTACGAAAGATTTGTAAAAGGTAGGTGGGTTGCAACAACAGGTGCAGTTTATCCCTTTATGGATAAGGATAATGCTTACTGTGATGTACCAAAGGTGAAATTTAGTGAATATGCAGTTTCTTGCGACTATGGTACGGTAAATCCTGCATCATTTGGACTTTGGGGTAAGTACCAAGATACTTGGTACAGAATTGATGAGTACTACTTTAATTCAAGAGTTGAGGGTTATCAAAAAACTGATGAAGAGCATTATTCTTCACTTGAAAAGTTGGTAGGTAATAGACACCTATCAGCCATTACAGTTGACCCATCGGCAGCAAGTTTCATTGAAACAATAAAGCGACACAAGAAGTTCAATGTTGTACCGGCAAGGAACAATGTACTTGACGGTATCCGAAAAGTATCTACTGCACTAAAAGAAAATAAAATTAAAATTTGTTCCAACTGTACAGACTCTATGAGAGAATTTTCTCTTTACCGTTGGGACGAAAGAGGTGGTAACGATTGTCCAATAAAGGAAAATGACCATGCAATGGACGATATTAGATATTTTGTAACAACAATTCTGGATAGTGAAAGTGGTTTCATAGCTTTTGCTACCAGAAGATAGGAGAGTTATGGGTATATTTAGAAAAAGAAAAGTTAAGGAAAAAGTTTCTATACTTTCTGCTCCACAAAATGACAGTTCATCACATCCATTAAATATTGTAAGTTCATACAGTCCATTAACCAAAGTTGAGCTTGACCTTTATTCATCTTTACGAGAGGCTTTGCCAATTATTGATGCAGCAATTTGCAAAATCAATAGGCTACTTGGTACATTTTCTGTAGATTGTGAAAGTAAAAAGACTAAGGAAATGGTTGATGATTTCTTTAGAAATGTTGATGTGTGTCAAGGTAATAAGGGTATGTATAACTTTATTTCTTGTTACTTTGATAACCTGCTGACTTATGGTGAGGCAGTAGCAGAAATTGTTTTAACAAGTGACGGAAAAGGCATTAGAGCATTGTACAACACCGACCCTAGGGATGTAACACTTATTGAAAAGGATAGTCCTCTTAACCTAGTGGTATGTAGCAACAGTAAAGGTATAAATGAGGAATTGCCTTATCAAGATTTGTTTGTAACTTCAATGCTTAACCCTGAGTCAGGCAGAAGTAGAGGTGTGTCAATCCTAAGAAGTTTGCCATTTGTAAGTGGTATTCTGTTAAAGATTTTCAATGCTTTGGGACAGAATTGGGATAGAGTGGGCAATGTGAGATTTGCAGTTACATATAAGCCTGACAGCAACAGTGGTTCATCAGCTTATACAAGGGAAAATGCACAACAGATAGCCGATGAATGGTCAAGGGTTATGCGTAACAAAAACAGTGTTTGTGACTTTGTTTCGGTAGGTGATGTGTCAATCAAAACTATCGGTGCTGATAATCAAGTCCTTGATTGTGATGTGCCAATTAGACATATTACAGAACAGATTGTAGCAAAACTTTCTGTACCACCGTTTTTACTTGGGTTAAGTTGGAGTACTACTGAAAGAATGAGTAGCCAACAAGCTGACATTCTCACAAGTGAACTTGAGTGTTACAGAGAAATTTTAAATCCTGTAATTGAGAGAATTGCCAGAGTGTTTCTAAGTCTAAATGGTATTGACGAAAAGGTAACTGTAAAGTGGACACATATTAATTTACAAGATGAACTTGAACTTTCTGAGGCAAGACTAAACAAGGCAAATGCCTTAAGAATTGAAAAGGAAATTGAAAGAGATTTTGGTGTTAAAGAAAGTGAGGAGGGTATTTTAGAAACTGTATGAAGAAAGGTTTAGTAATTAAATCAAATGAAAATTTAGCTGAGGATATTGCCCTAATAAATACCTACACAAGAAGTGACTTAACAGAAGATCAGGTATATACATTTTCTGTTGTACTTTGTGACAATGAAGTTGATAGGGACTATGAAAGGTTTACTGTAGAAAGTCTTTTTGCACTTGAAAAACTTTTTGTAGGTAAAACCGGTATTATGGACCATTCACCAAAGGCTGAAAACCAACTTGCAAGAATTTACAAAACTGAAGTTGAGGCAGTTGAGGGTGAAGTCACCACAACAGGTGATCAGTACTTTAGGCTGATTGCAAAAGCCTATGTGCCAAGAACCGAAAGTACCAAGGATTTTATCAGTAAGCTGGAAACAGGAATTCTAAAGGAAGTAAGTGTTGGTTGTAGTGTAGAAAGTACCTTGTGTTCGATTTGTGGCAACCCTATTAATTCATCAATGTGTAACCATCATAAAGGTGAATATTATGGTGATACTCTTTGTTACGGTGAATTAACAGGTGTAAAGGATGCATATGAATGGAGCTTTGTGGCAGTACCATCACAGAAAAAAGCAGGTGTAATTAAGTCATTTTTAAAAGGAGAGAATTTTATGGAAAATATCATTAAGTGCCTAAAAAGTGAAAAGCAAGTTACCCTTAATAAAGACGAAAAGGTGAAACTGCTTTCATACATTCAGAACCTTGAAAAAGATGCTGAATGTGGTAGGGCATATAGAGAAAGTGTGGTTAAGGACATTATGCGACTTTCTCTAATTAGCAAAAGTGGGATTTCAAGTGCAACAATGGAGTCTATTGTAAAAACACTTTCTATTAATGAACTTTGTGAACTTAGAAATGTGTATCAGGACAGAGCAAGTGAAAGGCTACCTATTGTGCCACAGTCCTATAAAGAAAATAAAAGTGTAAGCAACAAAAATCAAGAATTTACTATTTAACGGAGGTTTATATGAATATTAATTTTAACGGTTATGACGAAAACTCAGTTACTATGTTAGCTGATACTACTCTAAAAGAGGGAGAACAGAATGTGCTTGTTACTGTAGGTGATAACGGTACTGCAACAGTAGCAAAGGCAACTAAGCCTTTCTTAGGTGTTTGTACTTGTGTAAGGGACGGTTATGCAACTGTACAGACAAGGGGTTATTGCAAGGTGAAAACCTCAGCAAAACTTAGCCTAGGCAGTGTGTCACTTGTAGCATCAAGTGACGGTAAGGTAGCAGAGAACAGTGCAGGTAAAATGTACTTTGTACTGGACTCAACAGATAATGAATCAGGAATTTTACTATAAGGAGAATGAATATGAGTAACTATAAAAATATTTCTTTAGAAAAAGGTATGTACGGTGTAAAGGGTAAGAGCTTTACAGATGTTCTTGAAGAACTAGACCCATCAGAAAATTACAGAGGTACTTCTCTGGAAAATCTAGATGCATTTTCTCGACAGTTAAAGCGATTTGACATTAAGGTTTCAGGCAAAGGCAGTGACACAGTTGATAAGTTCTTTTCAACAAGCAGTTCATCAGCACTGTTTCCGGAATATATCAGCAGAGCAGTAAAGCAAGGTATGGAACAAGCTGATGTACTTTCTGATATTGTGGCAACTACTACAATGATTGAGGGTATGGACTACCGTTCAATTACTTCAGAACCTACAACTGATGATAAATCACTAAAGGTTGTTATGGAAGGTACACAGATTCCACAGACAACTATCAAAACTCAGGATAACCTAATTAAATTACATAAGAGAGACTAACTATTAAAAGTCAAGGCTATAATGAAGATATTTTGAATTAATCAAAAAAATCCTTTAGATCGTATTGGAATCGTAAAAATGGCATGACAAAAAGAGCATCATAAATGGTGCTCAAAAATAAGATATTTATGAAAAGAATTAAACTGTTGGTTGGTATGGTTGTTTAGATTTTTCCATTGCAAAAATTAAGCGAACAAGTTTCTTTGTTGCATGGGATAATGCAACATTGTAATGTTTGCCTTCTGAGCGTTTCTTACCAAGATATACACCAAAAGATTCATCCCAAAAACAAACATATTTTGTTGCATTGTACAGAGCGTATCGTAAGTACCTTGAACCACGCTTTTCCATATGAGAATGACAGTTCTCTAATTGACCGGATTGGTAGGTAGAAGGTGACATTCCGGCATATGCAAGTATTTTATCAGCTGAATCAAAACGATTGAAATCTCCAATTTCAGCGATAATCATAGCTCCTGTATTGTAACCGATACCTGGGATTGTAAGTATTGGAGAATTAATTTTATCCATAATAGATTTGATTTCTGTTTCAATTTCATTAATTTCA
>Ga0326513_10002337_pt1 | contig 14041 bp, 11 predicted proteins | sample 2_2465_0518_D_FD_203654 | JGI IMG/M metagenome (GOLD analysis project Ga0326513, IMG submission 203654) | Bovine rumen microbial communities from UC Davis, California, United States - 2_2465_0518 | ecosystem: Host-associated > Mammals > Digestive system > Stomach > Rumen | place: USA...
TTGTATTACACTGTTGATAATGGTGCATATGTTCCTGTTCAACAGCATGATGAACGCGGGTGACAACAAGGATAAAGTAAGCAATAACGGCTCAAATATTAACCCGAGAGTTGAAGAAATACAGAAAAAGGGAGCGGTTGTGTTATCCGAAACCGTGGGAACGACCGAAGCTCAGAGCACGACTGAAAGCAAGAAGCAAAAAACGACCACAGCTCCGAGCACCACAAAGCCCCGCACCGAAAGCTCACAGACCGCAACAACCGCGTCGGGTGAGAAAATCCAGTACGCGACAGCCGAGCCTGTGGCGAATCCCGCAGATTACAACGAGCAGTGGAACCAAGGCTATCTTGTTGCGATCGACAATCCCGACACAAGCTATTCAACAGGACATGTTTCGCTTACCGACGAGGACAGAGACCTGCTCGAACGCCTTTGCTACGGTGAATTCGGAAGCGGCGGATTTGTCGGAGCGTCATTGATTGCCCAGTCGGTAAAGGACGCGATGTATTATGTGGGATTCACAAGTGTTGCTCAGGTAATCAGAGAGTATAAATACACCGGCAGCACAACAAGCGGAAAGAATCAGGCATGCCAGCAGGCAGTAAAATATGTATTTGATGAGAACCACGACGCGGTACAGCACAGAATTATGTACATGTATAATCCGTATATGGTGCCGAGCCAGTTCCATGAAAGCCAAAAATTTATTTTATCATACGAAAACGTAAGATTCTTTGATAAATGGTAAAAAATTAACGGACGAGATTTTCTCGTCCGTTGTTTTTATGCGGTTAATTATACTTCTTCGTCCTGTTTGTCGAGCAGACATTCAACAAGAACAGCCTTTTGAGCGTGCAGACGGTTTTCTGCTTCCTCAAAGATTTCATTGGCGTGAGCCTCAAATACATCTGCTGTGATTTCTTCGCCGCGGTGAGCAGGCAGACAGTGGAGAACAAGACACTCGTCGTTTGTAACCTCCATAAGCTCTTTGTTGACCTGATAGCCCTCAAAAGCAGCCTCGCGGATTTTCTTTTCTTCCTCCTGGCCCATGGACGCCCATACGTCGGTGAGAACAACATCGGCATTCTTTGCGGCTTCCTTGGGGTCGCGAACGATTTCAAACTTATCGCCGAACTGTTTGCCGAATTCGATTATATTTTCCGGAGGCATATAGCCCTCGGGACAAGCAGCAGAAAAGCTCATGCCGGTGCGCAGCGCGCCTACAATAAGTGAGTTCATCATGTTGTTGCCGTCGCCGATAAAGCACATTTTAAGTCCGTCAAGCTTTCCCTTGAATTCACGGATCGTCATGAGGTCAGCAAGTACCTGACAGGGATGACAGTAGTCTGTAAGACCGTTGATAATTGGGATCGAACCGTACTCAGCAAGAGCTTCAACCTCGCTCTGCTCAAAGGTACGAATCATAATTGCGTCAACAAAACGTGAAAGCACGCGCGCAGTATCCTCAACAGGCTCGCCCCTGCCGATTTGCAGGTCGTTGGAGCTTAAGAACAGCGGATATCCGCCGAGCTGTGTCATGCCAACCTCAAAGGAAACCCTTGTACGGGTGCTTGACTTCTCAAAAATCATTCCCAGTGTTTTGCCGGCGAGCAGCTTGTGCTCAATGCCGTGTTTCTGTTCGTATTTGAGCTGGTCGGCAAGGTTAAGGGTTTTAATAATCTGCTCGGACGACCAGTCCTCGAGCTTTAAAAGATGTTTCATTTATTTACACTCCTCTAATGTGGATTTTAAGATACTGATTGCTTCGTCAATTTCCTGCTTGGTGATTGTGAGCGGAGGGAGCATTCTGAGCAAGTCCTTCGCGGTGATGATAAGCAGTCCGTTGCCAACGCACTTTGCGGCGATGTCGTGAGCGTCTGAGTCAATTTCAATACCGACCATAAGTCCCATTCTGCGGACGCTTTTTACCTGCTCAAGTTCTTTGAGCTTGCTTTCAAGATATTCGCCCTTTGCGTTGACCTCGTCCAAAAACTCTTTTGCCGATACGCGGTCAATAACGTAGTTTGCGCCGGCGCAGACAACGGGGTTAGCGCCGAAGGTCGTGCCGTGTGTAGAGGGAGACATTACGTCTTTGAGCTTGTCGGCGCACATGCATAATCCGATTGGAAGTCCGCCGCCGAGTCCCTTTGCAACGGTCACAAGGTCGGGTGTGATATCGTAGTTTTCATAGGCGAACAGCTTGCCTGTTCTTCCTATACCGGTCTGAACCTCGTCTACAATTACAAGAATGTCGCTATCATGGCAGAGCTTAACAAGACTCTGAACGTAGTCTTTGTCAAGAATATTAACTCCGCCCTCGCCTTGAATAACCTCGAGCATAACAGCGCAGGTTTTGTCGGAAACAGCGTTTTTCAGCGCGTCAAGGTTGTTTGCTTCTGCGTATGCAAAGCCCTCGGTAAAGGGGAAGAAGTAGTTGTGGAAAACGTCCTGACCTGTGGCGGACAGAGTTGTTACCGTTCTGCCGTGGAAGGAGTTTTTCAGCGTGATTATTTCGTTTCTGCCTTCGCCGTACTTGTCAAAGCTGTACTTTCTCGCAATTTTAATAGCACATTCATTGGCTTCCGCTCCGCTGTTGCCAAAGCATACCTTAGCCATTCCCGTGAGATTGCAGAGCTTTTCGGCAAGATTGCTTGCCTGACTGCTGTAGAAGTAGTTTGACATATGCTGGATTGTGCCCGCCTGCTCGGTGACAGCCTTTACCCAGCCTTCGTCGCAGTAGCCGAGGCTGTTTACGCCGATACCTGAGCTTACGTCAATGTACTTTTTGCCGTCCTCGTCATAGGCGGTCGCGCCCTTGCCTTTTGCAAGAGCAACGTCATACCTGCCATAGGTATGCATTATATATTTTAAATCTTTTTCCTTTGTATTCATTTCTATCCTCTTTCGTTATTGTATGAGAAAACGAAAACATCGTCGCGCTTTTCAAAGCCGAAATCCTTCCAGAAATTCTGTCCCGTTTCGTTGTTTTGGTAGCAGAATATGTGGGTTTTGTCGATTCCGTCGGCGGCAATGCACTCAATCGCCTTTTGGGCGAGCTTGTGCCCTATGTGGCGGCGGCGGTATTCGGGAAGTACTGCCATGTGGTGAATAAATCCGCGCCTGCCGTCGTGGCCTGCAAGCACAGTGCCGACAATTTTTCCGTCGACAACTGCCACCTGGCTCATACCTTCGTTGCGTATTAAATACCGCTCAATCTGCGAACGCTCGTCAGCCTTTGACAGCGCGCGCTTTGTGGTGATTTGCCACATTGCGAATATTTCGTCGTAGTCCTCAATTTTCATCGGTCTGATTATCATATACCCATCCTTTAAAGCAACGCCTCGCGGATTGCAAATTAGTAGAACATTGTGCCGATACCTTCGTCACTGAACAGCTCAAGAATAATTGAGTGCTCAATTGTTCCGTCAATAATGTGAGCGCGGTTGACGCCGTTTCGCACAGCCTCAACGCAGCAGTCGATCTTGGGAATCATGCCGCCCTTGATTATTCCGTCGCGCTTAAGCATAGGAACCTCGCTGACGTTTACAACGGGAATCAGCGATTCGGTGTCGTTAACGTCCTTCAAAAGACCTCTTATATCGGTCATAAGAATAAGCTTTTTTGCTCCGAGCTTTGCGGCGATCTGCGCTGCGGCAAGGTCGGCGTTGATGTTGTAAACGTTTCCGTCATAGCCGCCCGCGACGGTGGCTACGATCGGAAGATATCCGTCGTTTATCGCCATCTCAATAGGAGCTGGATTGACCTCGCGGATTTCGCCCACATAGCCCAGGTCTGCCGCGCCGCTGACGAGCTTGTCAGCCATGAGCAGTCTGCCGTCAAGTCCGCAAAGACCGAGCGCCTTACCGCCGTGGCTTTCAAGGAGCTGTACAAGGCTTTTGTTGACCTTGCCGGCAAGAACCATCTGAACAATGTCGATTGTCTCCTTGTCTGTAACTCTCATGCCGTTTTCAAATTTGCTCTCTTTGCCAACAGCGTCCAGCATTGCGTTGATTTCGGGACCGCCGCCGTGAACCAGTACAACGTTGATTCCGACGAGCTGCATAAGAACGAGGTCGTTCATTACGGCTGATTTCAGATTTTCGTTTATCATGGCGTTTCCGCCGTATTTAACTACAATAGTTTCGCCTGTCCATTTTTTGATGTATGGCATGGCCTGAATTAAGACCTTCGCCCTTTTTGCGTTATCCATTTTTCAATTCGCGTCCTTTGGGTTTATTTTATTCGATATATAATTTATCTTCTAACCAGTGGTAGGGATTATTGTCAATATAATCATAAATGAACCGATATGATCTTTCGTTTCTGATAACATGGTCGTGAAATGATTTTTGCCAAACAGGAAAGCCTGTTTGTTTTGTGACAGCTCCCTTGAACTGCTGAACAGCAACGCGAATGTCGGTTGTAGGGGCGAGCATTGCTCGCCCGAGGGGTTCACGGAAGTTCGAAAGCAGAAGATGAACATGGTTAGGCATGATGACGTAATTGTCAACCTTTATTTCTGGGTAATGCTTTGTAATAAGGTTAATTTTTTCGTCTATAATTATTCCTGTTTGGGATAGGTGTGCTCTCGACTTCGGGCGAGCAATGCTCGCCCCTACATTCCAGAACATGAATTTCCTGTCTTTTGAGCATATAGTGATAAAATATGCTCTCGGTTCAGAATAATCATAGTTTGTCAATCGATTTGGCTTGCGCGTTTTTCGTTCCACTACGTTCTGTAATCTCCGTTGATTTTAACGTAGTCGTAGGTTAGGTCGCAGCCGTATGCTTCGGCTGAGGAGTTTCCGTCGCCTAGGGCGACGAGGATATCAATTTCGTTTTCGAGCAGAATTTCCTTTGCCTTGTCCTCGTCAAACGCGAGACCGCAGCCGTCCTTGCAAACAAGGATTTCGCCCTTTGCGCTTTTGTATGAAACGTCGATTTTTTTAACGTCAACGTCCGCGCCGCTGTAGCCGATTGCGCACAGAATACGTCCGCAGTTTGCGTCCGCGCCGAACATTGCCGCCTTAACAAGGCTTGAACAGATTATGCTCTTTGCGATTGTTTTTGCGTTTTTGTCGTTCTTCGCGCCGTCTACCTTGCAGATAACAAGCTTGGTTGCTCCCTCGCCGTCAGCCGCAAGCTTTTTGGCAACGGCTTTAAACGCAGTAGTCAGAGCTTCGGTAAACAAAAGGTAATCAGCGTTTTTCTCGGTGATTTCGGCGTTACCTGCCAAGCCCGACGCCATAATAGCGAGCGTGTCGTTGGTTGAGGTGTCGCCGTCAACGCTGACCATGTTGTAGCTTACGTCCGCAGCCTCAACAAGAGCCGCTTTGAGCATCTCCGATGAAATTGCCGCGTCGGTGGTTACAAACGAAAGCGTGGTGCCCATGTTTATGTGAATCATGCCGCTTCCCTTGGCTATGCCGCCTATGGTAACGGTCTTTCCGTTAAGCTCAAGCTCAAGTGCCCACTGCTTTTTTACGGTGTCGGTGGTCATAATCGCTTCGGCGGCGTTCGTACCTCCGTCCTTTGACAATGTGCCTTTCATAGCTTCAACGCCTTTTTTAATCGGCTCTATGGGAAGCGCCTGACCGATTACGCCCGTTGAAGCAACAATAACGTCGTTTTCATCAATTCCGAGAGCGTCGGCGGCAAGCTCACACATTGCCTCGGCCTTTTCCGTTCCGTCCGGATTGCAGGCGTTCGCGTTGCCCGAGTTTACGATAACCGCCTGAGCGGTACCGTTTTCAAGGTGCTTTTGGGTGACGTAGATCGTATCGGATTTTACGATGTTTTTTGTGAATATAGCCGCGGCGCTGCAGGGGCGCTCGCAGTAAATCATTGCAAGGTCACGCTTTGTTGTGTTTCCTGCCTTAACTCCGGCGCAGACGCCGTTGGCGGTAAAGCCCTTTGGAGAAGTGACCGAGCCGTCAATAAACTTAAATTTTTCCATAATTGATTACCTGTTATATTAAAAAGCGGGAGGAACCAGAACAAGACCGGTTTTTTCGTCAAGACCGAAAATAATGTTCATGTTCTGAACTGCCTGACCTGCCGCGCCCTTTACCATGTTGTCAATAGCCGCGCATGCAACAAGCTTTCCTGCGCGTTTGTCGTGATGGATTGAAATATCGCAGAAGTTTGAGTATCTTACGTTGTGGATGTCAGCGCATTTGCCGTCATCAAGCAGACGTACAAAGAATTCGTCCTTGTAGTAGTCCTCGTAAGCCTTTCTGATTTCCTCAAACGTAACCCCGTCCTTGATGTCGGCGTAAACTGTGGCAAGAATTCCGCGGTTTACGGGGAGAAGGTGGGGAACAAAGGTGATTGTAACGTCCTCGCCGCTCAGCTTTGAAAGAGTCTGCTCAATCTCGGGAGTGTGGCGGTGAGAAGCTACCTTATATGCGTGGAAGCCTTCGTTGAGCTCGGGGAAGTGGCTGCCCTGAGTGGGCTTTCTGCCGGCGCCTGTTACGCCGCTTTTGCAGTCGCAGATTATTCCCTTTGTCTCAATAAGTCCATTGGCAATTGCGGGGGCAATAGCGAGCGGTGAGCAGGTTGTGTAGCAGCCGGGGTTGGCTATAAGTCTTTTGCCTTTTATGCTGTCTCTGAAAAATTCGGGGAGACCGTAAACGCTCTGCTCATGCAGCTTTTTGTCCAAAAATGTGCCGCCGTACCACTCGGTGTATTCGTCCTCGCTCTTGAGGCGGAAGTCCGCGCCGAGATCAATGAACGCCTTGCCTGCTTCCATACATTTTGCGGCAAGCTCCTGCGAAAGCCCGTGAGGAAGCGCGGCAAAAATAACGTCGCTCTTTTCAACAACCGCGTCCTGGTTTTCGCATACCATGTCGTTTAAAAATTTATAGGAGGGATAAACGTCGCTGAGAGCCTGTCCCTCAAACGAAACCGAGCTGATTGCCGCGATTTCCGCCTCGGGGTGAGCATACAGCAGACGTACAAGCTCCGCGCCCGCGTAGCCTGTAGCTCCTACAATACCTGCTTTTATCATTAATTAACACCTTACTTTTGATAGTATTTATCGTAAAACCATTTTAATGGGTTTTCCTCAATATATTTTCTGATTTCATATAAATCATTTTCTCCCCTGATAACATGTTCATAATAGTTACGTTGCCAAATGTGTTTATCGAAAGGAGGTAGAATACCTTGACGCACAAGATTTATGTATTCATTAGTGGTTTGAGTTTTATACCATTTGATTATTTCATGTAGGGGCGCACCTGCGTGTGCGCCCTCTTTGAAGAGAACAAAATACAAATGATTTGGCATAACGCAGTAGTAGTCAACTGTTACGTCGGGAAACTTTTGTTCTAAATCCAACAGTTTCTTTTTAATCATAGCTCCTGCTGTACTTAGGCGCACACATGGGTGCGCCCCTACGTTAATAATTTTGCCAAACAGATTTATTCTGTTATGTGTGCAAATTGTTACATAGTATGCACCGTTTTGACTGTAATCGTAATATTTTAGTCTTAGCTGTTTACGATGTTTGGGTGCTTCTAAATTGTTCAAAAATTTTCGGCGATTTCAGCCACGCGTTTTGCCTGCGCTTTTACAAGCTCGGGCGCGGGGCCGCCGAATGCTGTGCGCTGTGATACGCATTTTTCAAGCGAGATCGCGTCGTAAACATCCTCGGTGAATACGTCGCAAACCGCCTTGTATTCCTCAATCGGGAGGCTTTCAAGGTCGGTTCCGAGCTCAATGCAACGCGCAACTAACTCGCCTGTAGCCTTGTACGCGTCGCGGAACGGAACTCCGTTCTTTGTGAGCCAGTCGGCACAGTCTGTGGCGTTGATAAAGCCGCCTGCCGCCGCCTTGCGCATATTCTGAGGAATAACTCTCATTGTGTCGAGCATGGGGGTGAACGCCGTGAGGCACATTTTTACGGTATCAACCGCGTCAAATACCGCCTCTTTGTCCTCCTGCATGTCCTTGTTGTAGGCAAGCGCTATGCCCTTCATTACCGTGAGCAAGGTCATGTTGTCGCCGAATACTCTGCCGCTCTTGCCGCGCACGAGTTCCGCGATATCGGGGTTCTTTTTCTGGGGCATGATGGACGAGCCTGTCGAGAACGCGTCGTCAAGCTCAACGAACTTGAATTCCCAGCTGCACCACATGATGATTTCCTCTGAGAAACGGCTGAGGTGTACCATGATGATTGAGAGCACGGAGGTGAACTCAATGCAGAAATCACGGTCGGAAACGCCGTCGAGCGAGTTATTTGTTATTCTGTCAAAGCCGAGCAGTTCGGCTGTGATCGTGCGGTCGATCGGATAGGTGGTACCCGCGAGCGCGCAGGAGCCGAGCGGCATTTCGTCCATACGCTTGAGGCAGTCCTCAAGGCGTGAAACGTCGCGCAGAAGCATCTCGCCGTAAGCGAGGAGATGATGTCCGAAGGTGATCGGCTGTGCTCTCTGAAGGTGGGTGTAGCCCGGCATAACCGTGTCGCTGTATTCCTCAGCCTTGCCCGCGATAACCTTAATCAGCTCAACAACGAGCTTCTTTACATTCACAACCTCTTTCTTGAGGTAAAGCTTTATGTCAAGCGCGACCTGATCGTTACGGCTGCGCGAGGTGTGGAGTCGTTTTCCGTTGTCGCCGATTCTCTTTGTGAGCTCGCCCTCGATGAAAGTGTGGATATCCTCAGCCTCCATGTCAATCTGCAGCGCGCCGCTTTCGATATCCGAGAGAATACCCTTTAGTCCGCTGATGATGTCGGCAACGCTTTCCTCGCTGATAATTCCGCACTTGCCGAGCATGGTTGCGTGGGCGATGCTGCCCTCAATGTCCTCGCGGTACATGCGGCTGTCAAATGAAATAGAGCTGTTGAAGTCGTTTGTGGTTTTTGAAAGCTCCTTTTTGAAGCGTCCTTTCCAAAGCTGCATTTTTACCTCCGAAATCTATCCTTTAAAAACACTTTATGGGCAGGGGTATTTCACCCTGCCCGAAAATGAAAGAATGTTAAATTATTTGATCAAGCCTTTTTTAGCCCTAACCTTGATGGGGAGACCGAACAGGTTGATGAAGCCTGCGCTGTCGTTCTGATCGTAAACCTCGTCCTCGTCGAATGTAGCGATTTCCTCGTCGTACAGTGAGTAGGGGCTTGTAACGCCTGCGTCAATGATGTTGCCCTTGTAGAGCTTGAGCTTAACGTCGCCTGTTACATACTCCTGAGTGCTGTCGACGAATGCCGACATAGCCTCACGCAGAGGTGTGTACCACTTTCCGTCGTATACTAAATCTGCGAATGTGTTTGCGAGGTTCTGCTTGTAGTGGAGAGTGTCCTTGTCAAGGCAGATTTCCTCAAGCTTTGCGTGAGCCGCGTAGAGCACTGTGCCGCCGGGTGTTTCATATACGCCGCGCGCCTTCATGCCTACAAGACGGTTCTCTACGATGTCTGTGATACCTACGCCGTTTCTTCCGCCGATTTCGTTGAGCTTTTCGATCATCTCAACAGAACCTACTGCTTCGCCGTTGAGCTTTACGGGGATACCCTTCTCAAATGAGATAGTTACGTACTCGGGAGTGTCGGGTGCCTGCTCGGGAGATACGCCCATCTCGAGGAAGCCTTCCTTGTTGTACATAGGCTCGTTTGCGGGATCCTCAAGGTCAAGTCCCTCGTGGCTGAGGTGCCAGAGGTTTTTATCTTTTGAATAGTTTGTTTCTCTGTTTATCTTAAGAGGAATGTTTTTAGCCTCGGCATATGCGATTTCTTCCTCACGGGACTTGAATTCCCATGTTCTCCAGGGAGCGATGATCTTCATATCGGGAGCGTAAGCCTTGATAGCCAGCTCAAAACGTACCTGATCGTTGCCCTTGCCTGTGCAGCCGTGGCAAATTGCGTCTGCGCCCTCTGCCTTTGCGATTTCTACGATTCTCTTGGCGATAACGGGACGCGCAAAGCTTGTTCCGAGAAGGTACTTGCCCTCGTAAACGGCGCCTGCCTTGATTGTGGGGAATACGTACTCCTCAACGAACTCCTTGTTGAGGTCCTCGATGTAGAGCTTTGAAGCGCCTGTAGCGATTGCCTTTTCCTCAAGACCGTCAAGCTCTGTGCCCTGTCCAACGTTGCCTGATACCGCGATTACTTCGCAGTTGTCATAGTTTTCCTTGAGCCAGGGGATGATGATCGATGTATCAAGACCGCCCGAATAAGCGAGTACGACTTTTTTGATTTTGTTATCTGCCATGGTTAATTCCTCCGTTAAATTTATGTTTCTATTACATTATACTCTTTGTCGGGAAAAAATCAAGTGTTTTCTGAATAAATATTCAATTTTTAACCTTTGCACAAAATAAACGGCTTTAGAGGAATAAAATAGCTTATTAAACCGAAAATAGCACAAAAATACAGAGGTAACTCAAAATAATCGGCAAAGGTCGGGCATGGTTTTAAGAGCTTGATATTCATGTTTATTGAAAAAATATACAATAATGTGAATATTACAGGCTGAATATTGAATATTATTCAAAACTGTGATATACTAAGATAAAAGGCAGACGCGTATACATTATATATGTCAAAATAAAATCGGGAGGTATTTTTATGTCAGAATTTAAGGAGATCGCTCCTCAGGAGATCGCGGAAAACCCGTTTAAGCTTATCGGAGGCGACTGGGCGCTGGTGACCTCGGGCAGTGAGGAAAGCTTCAATACAATGACGATCAGCTGGGGCGGCGTTGGAATCATGTGGAACAAGCCCGTGACATTTTCGTTCATCCGTCCGCAGCGCTACACCTATGAGTTTATTGAGAAAAACGGTTATTTTACAATGAGCTTTTTTGACGAGAGCTACCGCAAGGCTCTGGCGTTCTGCGGTTCAAAAAGCGGCCGCGACGTTGACAAGGTAAAGGAAACAGGGCTTACACCCGCTTTCACTGAGGACGGCGTTCCGTATTTTGCCGAGGCAAAGCTTGTTCTGGTGTGCAAGAAGCTCTACGCTCAGGATTTAAACGAGCAGAGCATTGTTGAGGATTTTGTGAAGGACAGCTATAACGGCGACGATTATCACAGAATGTATGTAAGCGAGATCGTTAAGGCGTTAACAAAAAATTAAAAAATGTATTGACAAACCAAGTCAATTGTTGTATAATCTATGATGTTCCTAAAAAAACAGCATAGATTTTAGTTGGTGTCGATGACGCTGAGGGTCCACCTGTTCCCATACCGAACACAGAAGTTAAGCTCAGTGGTGCCGAAAATACTTGGCTGGAGACGGCCCGGAAAAATAGGGAGATGCCAACACCTATAAAGTGTCCACCCAATAGGGTGGGCGTTTTTTATACTCAAAAAACGAGCAGGTAATTACGGAGGAAATATGTTGGAATTGCTTGAAAATACGCAGTCTGTCTGGGAAAGACTGAAAACCTGCGGAAAGCCCGTAGTGCTCTACGGAATGGGCGACGGAGCCGATAAGGTGCTTGCGGCGTTTGAAAAATACGGAATAGAGGCGTCGGGTGTAATGGCGAGCGACGATTTTGTACGCGGTCAGAGCTTTCACGGCTTCCGTGTGAAGAAGCTCAGCGAGCTCGAGCAGGAATTCGGTGATTTTGTAATCGCGCTCTGCTTCGCAAGTCAGCTTCCGGACGTTATGGCGCATATAAAAGAGGTTGCTCAGAAGCACCGGACGCTTGTTCCGAGCGTTCCGGTTTTCGGCGATATACTGTTTGACCGCGGCTTTATTGAAAAATACCGCGAGGGAATAGAGGCGGCATACGATACTTTGGAGGACGATTTGTCCCGACGCGTGTATGAAAACGTAATAAAGTTTTATCTGACGGGTGAAATCGGACTGCTCGATGAAATAACGACCGATAAGGACGAGGCGTTCGGTAATATTTTAAGGTTAGGCAATAACGAGCTATACGTGGATTTGGGCGCGTACAACGGCGACACAATCGACGAGTTTTTGAGCTACAGCGGCGGCAGCTACCGCAAGATCGTGGCTCTTGAACCGAACGGTAAGAACTTCAAAAAGCTCAGCGATCACTGCATGGAAATGAAAAATACCGAGCTTTGGCAGCTCGGCGCGTACAGTCACAACACAATAATTACATTTAACAACAAGGCAGGCCGCAACAGCGCGATTTCGGACGAAGGCGTACAGACTCAGGTCGCGGCGGTTGATACGATTTTGTGCGGCGCGGCGGCAACATATATAAAGGCGGACGTTGAGGGAGCGGACTTTGAAACGCTTATAGGCGCAAAAAATACGCTGAAAAACTTTAAGCCAAAGCTAAATTTCTCAGCGTATCACAGATTTGAAGATATTTTCAGGCTTCCGCTTTTAATCAAAAAGCTGAACCCCGATTATAAAATATATTTGCGCCACCATCCGTACATTCCCGCGTGGGACACAAATCTTTACTGCGTTTAGAACTTGTCGTCCTCAAGCAGCTTGTCAATGTCGGATAAATACTTATCATAATCAAAATCATCTTCGTCAATTGACGGAGCTTTCTCGGCAGCGGGCTTTTCCTCGCTGCTTTTTTCTTTTGCCATCTCAGCTTCGCGTGTGCGTCTTGCGGAGTTGACCGAGCTTTCTCTGGTCATTCTGCGGCTTTCGCGTTCGTCGCGGCGCTTTGCTCTGAGCAGTACCGCTTCCGCTTCCTTTTGATCCTGTTTTTCTTTTTTATGGCGTTCCTCTCCGAAAACAAGATCGCCGAGGAACAGTCCGAAGATTCCGGCTACAAGATACAGTGCAAGCAGAATAATCGAGAACAGGCTGAATCCGCCCAGATAAAAGAACATCGTAAACAAAAACGCGATAGGCGCAATCAGCGCGAACAGGAAATCAAGTCCGTTTTTTGCGCTGAATACGACCGAGCATCCGACAGCGGTAAGCAGAAAAATAAAGTAGTAAAGAACCGGTGTAATATTCTTCTTGTCCGCGCCCATGAAAAACAGCGGGGTTATAAGATATACCGCAAGGATAACCAATCCGTAGGGTAAATATTTTTTGACAAGACTTTTCATGAAAACCTCCTGAGATTCCGGCGTCGCCAATTTAGGAGTAATAATTGCTTTTGAAACGCACTGTGTAGGGAAGACCCTTGCGGTCTCCCGAAGTTATGCGCAAATCTTGCGGGGGGCGGCAAGCGCCTCCCCTACAATTTTAAGTTGACGACATTGTTCTAAAATACTAATACTAATTGTACTTCTTACTCAACTATTATACTATATATTCGAAAAAAATCAAGATTTAATCGGCTTATTTACTGCATATTGTAAAAATCTGCTTATGAGCTGTGTCCAAAGCGAAAAACCAATTGACAACAAGGATAAAATGGACTAAAATATTATTGACTATGGGCTAAAACCCAAGACAATAATTGTGAGGTGAAATGTTGATGGACGCAGACGGAAATTTAGGCGGAGTTCCCGGGCGAAGTAGAAATGAACGTCGTTGCTGCGTTCATTTTGGTTAAAGTATCACCATGTGATTACCGCTTTAATGTAATCGCGCGGTAATGTTTTAATTTTACCCAAGAACTCGTCTTTCCGCGATGCAATATTCGCAAGAGGAGGAGAGATGATGGTTCAGGTTAACGTGACCCTAACCGAAACAATCAAGGTGCTGCTTGACGAAAAAAAGTACGGCACTTTAAGGGACATCCTGGTTACAATGAAGCCGTTTGATATTGCGGCGGTTTTTGAGGAGCTTCAGGATGAAAAAACCCCGATTTTATTCAGGATTCTGCCCAAGGAGCTTGCGGCGGAAACCTTTGTTGAAATGGATGACGAAACCCAGGAGTTTCTTATTCACGGCTTCAGCGACAGCGAGTTAAAGGAAGTTGTTGACGAGCTGTTTGTGGACGACGCGGTTGACCTTATTGAGGAAATGCCTGCGAACGTCGTAAAAAGAATTTTGCGCCAGGCGGATAAGGATATGCGCAAGCAGATAAATGAGCTGCTTAAATATCCGGAGGACAGCGCGGGCTCGATCATGACTACAGAGTTCATAGTTTTGCGCCCCGACATGACTGCCGAAATGGCAATAAAGCGAATCCGCCGAACGGGC
>Ga0326513_10002338_pt1 | contig 14040 bp, 16 predicted proteins | sample 2_2465_0518_D_FD_203654 | JGI IMG/M metagenome (GOLD analysis project Ga0326513, IMG submission 203654) | Bovine rumen microbial communities from UC Davis, California, United States - 2_2465_0518 | ecosystem: Host-associated > Mammals > Digestive system > Stomach > Rumen | place: USA...
AGCGGTGCTATCCCATTCGAATCCCGTGAAGCCCCTCAAAAACCGATAGAGTCTGCTGTTATGTGTGACCAAATCACCCGTTTGATAGACTTCGCCCGATTCCCATACAGGAGCGAGGTCTTCGGCTTCTGCTTTGCCTTCAACGGCGTTTTGTAAAGAAACAACATCCGTATCATCGGCTTTACCTTCAAGCAAAGAGTTTACTTCCGACTTTGTGTAAATGGTTTCTGGATCGATTGCACCACCTTCTGACGTGGACGGCGAAGAAATGGCATATAAGACTTTATGTTCATCAAGTCCAGCAGGTGTAAGAACAAATGTCATCGAGCTGTTCGAAGCAAGTGTTTTTTTCAGGTCAGGTAAATCGGCAGTCCATGATGTTGACCACACCCATTCATTCAAATAGTACCCATTATCAGTTCCCAGAATAATGACAACATCATTCGCAGTATTGTTATTGATTGTGAATGTAGCAGGTTCAGAAGAACAGACCGGAATCGGCATGATGCGCAAGGTGTCAATGCTCGCACCGCTCTCCATCGTGACTGTATATGTACGACCGAGATAAGCTCTGATAAACGCATTCCGAGTCCCCTCGAAGCCATATGCCTTGCCGAACGGATATTGAGTGACCGCAGGTGATGTGGATGTCTGAAATACAATGCTTTCAAGCCCTGCATTGCTTCGGCTGTTTCTGTCTGTCGCAAAATGACGCAGGTCAATCACACGTCCCGAATCCCGATAGCAGATAGGAATCTCATAATCACTCTGACAGAAATATCGAGGATTGGTAAGCAGTTGAGTAACCGCACTACTGCCGACATTATAAGACATCATTTTCGCTGTTCGGGTTTCTGGATCGACGATGACGGATACAAAGATTGTGTCCTCTGTACTGTTTCCGACATTTGTTGATGACGCGAAACGAGCGGCAATGCCTTTAGCAAAACAAATCCCGCTGTCAATAATCAAGTTTCCGTTATTATCAAGATACGGTGCCAGATTCCCGCGCCAATTGCCATTGTAGATATCAGATGACGGAGTTCCGTCAACGACGGTATTGGCAAAGTACCTCTGCCAGTTCTCCTGATTCAGCCAAGGGTCATTGTCGTAAAAGCCGCTCCATGATGCGGTAGCAAGTTCAATGTCTGCCATATAAATTCTCCTATTCTACTTCCGTCCCGAGTAACTCGTTGACGTCGCTTCTCAAATCCGCAATCTGCGTATAAATATTTCGAAATTTGCCTAATGCAATCGTTCCGAAACGTGGTGTAAATGTTTCAATGCCGTCCTCTACTTCAATCTCGCATTGTTGGACTTCTGCCGTGATAAACTTTCCGAAAATCTTCATGCCGACAAAATCGCCAATGCTGTAGTCAACGCCGTATAACGGTGTATGCTCGCTGTTCGATGCAGTACAGCTGTATCCTGACACCTTCGATGATTTCTTATCAATCACATCAATGATGTATTTATCGAGCTGTTCCTGATTCCGAGCATCTTGAAACACCTCAATCCTGCCCCATTCCTCAATGGCTTCATCATTTTGAGCCGTCGCAAACTGTCTATCAGTCATTTCTCCGGTTCCACCCGCAAGTATGAAATTTCCTTCGGGAACTGCAGAAACGTGCTGTGCTTGAGCGATGTTGTTCAACTGTTCTGTAAAGATGATGTTCCCTGATAGGTCACGCCCCTGAAACACCTCGAAATATACTTTTTTGCTCTGGTTATCCCAGACGGGACGGATATTCCATCCGTTCCCAAATGCAAGGCCAACAACAGAATCGAGCAGTTTCTGAAACCGTAAAGACACGGAAACATTCACGCCGACAGGTTGTTGCATGGAATCTGCTATGATTGTTTCCCTTCTTGAGTTCATCGCCGAAACACCGATATTGACATTTATCAGGTTTCTAACGACAGTCGCCAAGTCACCGCTGTCCGTATAATGGCTCACGACATCTGTCCGCCCTGTATCAGGAGAGACGTAACAAATGCGTCGGTTCAGATATTCGAGATCGTCATTGCCTTTCACATCCCAAGAATGAAGTCCTGTTGATGCGTTATAGGTGTCAGATATCTCTGTTACAATCCCGCTGTGCAGGTACTTTGAATTTCTGCCGACTACGATACCAGAACCTGAGTAAAACGGACATTCTCCGGCAGTCACGCTTGATATGCTCCAACTGCCCGGTTCATTCAATGTCTTCAGAATTTTTAGGTGCGAATAGCTATTTATTCTGCCGATGTATTGACCGTCTTTTGCTCTGATATATGTGCTGTAATACCCCTGCATCAATTCCTCACACGGATAGATACCGCTCTGACATTGTAAATGTTACAGCTTCTGTATATGACCCTGCGCCGACTTCATACCTGATGATATTCTCGCCGGGAATCAAGGCAAAACTGAAATCAAGATTATTCCAATCTAGATACTGCCCTGCCTGTTGCTCAGAGCCGTCAGGCAGTTTGAAATAGATCGATTTCGATTCCTCACGGGTGTCAATGATAAGCCGACTGTCGGTCGGAGATTTGACATTCTGCAGTCTCAGCTCTTCGCCTGTTGTCTCATTTACGATGACCAACGACCCACGGATGCTCCCTGCATCTATCAACGGGTTGATGCTGACGTTTGTTGTGTTGTTGATGACACCAGAGGTTTTGCCAATGTTCTCACCGAGTTTATGTCTTCCCAATGCAACGCCGTCCCGCAATGTCAACCGTCCTTCAGTCGGCAGGTCAATTTTGCTCAACGGCAAATCTCTGTAAAAGTATGGGTCTGCCGCCAAAAATTCAAGCGTGAACCGATGCGCTTTCCGATACTGCTCTTTCACATCAAGCCCAGATGAATATACGCAGTTGAGATATACAGTCATGCCGTCGGATTTTTGGATGTATAGTTTCCCGATTCCCTCGCCTGATACATCCATGAGCTTATCGACCATGTCTGAAAAAATCGCATCCCGCTCTGCGGTGGTTGTCCCCGTGACGAGCATCGTAAACGACACAGTTCTTGGCAGTAGCTGACGTTTCAGGATTTTCGTTATTCCGTTGGCATACTTCTGCCGGATAATATCGACTTCAGGAGCTGTGAAACCTGTCATGTTCCCAAGCTCCATCCATCTTGTTATTTCAGGAGCATTGAGGATGACCTGTTGCCCTGATGAGTTTTCGAAATAGATACGGCGGTTTCTATCCATACGCCACCTGTTCATCAATCACACCGAGAACGGCATTTCTCAGCTTGCGCTTCATGCTCATTTCATCATCATAGACATCTCCGCTGATATTGATTACCACCTGACGATTAGACCTGCTCATGACATCGTCCATCGTATGGATATCTCCGGACTGTGTCGGAGTAAATAATTCTGGAATTCCTTTTTCGCCGACCCAATATGTCTGCCCGGCAGTTACATGACCGCCTTCGGCTCGTCCGGAAAATGTTGCTCCATGATCAGAAAGAAAAGGCTTGGCAATAGCCAGAACCGGAGACAGTGCGATTTTCGCTAAACCCATTAAGATGCCTTTTACAATTGCTTCTCCGATTTTTAAACCAAGGTCAACAAATTTTGGCAATCCTTTCATGACCAAATCGATCAAACCCATCAAGGCTTTTTCTGCAACCGGCATGATATTTTTGAATGCTTTTTCAACTGCGCCATGCAAATCATCGAGCAATTTGTCCATGTCTGCATTATCATCTGCAAGACCTTTGACAAGGTTTTTCCATGCAGCTTTGACTGATGCAACAGAACCCGAAATGGTGTCTGTAGCTTCCTTTTGGGCGTAACCAGCCAGACCTTGCATCTCGATGTAGTCGACTAAAGCATTCTGCATATCGGCAAGATTTCCCATGATGTAATTCGTTGACCTGCCCTGTGTGGCATTCCACTCATTGACCTTGTCGATCATTTCCTGATAACCTTCTTTTGTCGGCGTGATGCCGAGCATAAGATTATCGACCATTGTAAAGTTGCCTTTCATGATCCCGTTGAAGGCATTTTGAGCAGCTTCCTGTGAAATGCCCATTGCGGCAACAACATCTGCTTGAGCATTGACGATTCTGTCAGCAAGTTCTGCAGCAGCTTGTTCGCTGCCGCCGAGGGATTCTTTTAGACCGACTGCAAGTCCGTTTACTTGCTGCAAGTATTCGGACTGAGACATCTGCACAGTCTTATAAGCTTCCTCTGATTTACCAATAATAAAATCGTATGCATCACCGAAAGCAAGCTTCGTCCCGCCTATAAGCTGTTCATAATTCGCATATTCGGAAATGGATTGTTTAAAGGTGTCTACGGCAACTTGACCGAGTTTTTTCAATCCTTCCACAGCCATGCCGATACCTTTTGTCACAAGGTTCGCCTGCAGGACACCGGCGAAAACATTGGCTTTGTCCGAGGCGTTTTGCATACCGCTGTCATAGTCTTTGGTATCCAAAACCAGCTTTGCGCAAGTATCAAATACATTCATTTATTTAATCTCCAATCCTGCGCGCTTCGCAATGTCAACAACGATTTTCTCACCACTCTGCTCGATTTTCGCTGACTTTTTGCCATCGATAATATCTATATATCTTTGCTTTATCAAAGATCCTCCGGTGATTTTCGCCGCGTTTTCTGTCAGTAATCGGATCGAATCAGTCATGTAAATGCGGTAAGCAAGCTGTTCTTGTCTCGTCCTCAATTCCGTGCCGATGAAACTGATAATTATTCCTGCTCTAAACGGTCTTGTTCGGCTGAGGACTGTGTAGGCTGATTCGGTTCCGCCGAATTGACCGCATATATAAAAAGGCTCATGAAATCCTGATCGCCTATCAGTTCAAATGTCTGTGTCAAGACATCCATTACCCCAAGGTCTTCCGGTTTCCGGTCGTTGACAGCGCATAGAATCGCAAGGATATCAGCTTTATGCGTTTTAAGAATTTTGGGAACCAGAACCGCAATGTCTTTTGCTGCTGCTTCCCTGTCCGATCCCCATTCCTTCCTTTTCTCTTTGAACGCAGACGTCAACTCTGTATCATCTGATATATTTGACAGCGGAGCAATGATGTCCGCGATTACTTCAACAGCTCTTTCGCCTTTTAGATCACCAAGTTTCATTACTCATCCGATCCGACTTTAACGTAAAATTCCATCGGAACGACATCCTGTGCGGCGATGGATACGTGTCCGGTAAATTCCGCTGTGAAAAGCCCTTTCTCATTGTCCGCGGATTGGAAAGAGAACCCCCCGGAACTCAATGCGTTCAGAAGATGGATAGCGACAAATCCTCCGTTTTGCTGACTGTTGTTCTGACTATAATCGCCAACATACCAGATATCTGAGAAATCTGAAGCTTCCAATACATTGCGCGGAGTCACTTTATTGGCATTGTAGGAATCAATATCAGCAGCAGCCAACATCATTTTCACAGAGGAAACATTTACTGTAACAAATGTGCCAGATATCTTGCAATCCCATCCTGAGATCTGCATCAACTCTTTGGTATTCTTTGGACAATTGTCAATGTTTTCTCCGAAATCCACAAACGATGGAACACATGTTGCATTGATGCCACCATTTGTAGCACCTATAATCAAGTCTGATATAATTTCTCCCGTTTCCGGATCGAATGCATTCGACCCTTTCAGAAGGATTCCTGCATTCATTTGTATTTTGCTGAAAGTATCAGTAGGGATTTTAGTAAACTTTTTTCCCATTTTTTCTCCTTCAAGCGGTCAAGTATTCCGCTGAAATATTTATGAAAATTCGCCGAATCATATCATTATCGTCTGGCATTCTCTGTGCAAATGGACTGCCTTTTACGATCCAGACCGCACCGCCATCGCACAGCAATGTAACGCCTCCACGACCAAGTTCCGCTTCAATTTCCGTAAGCTTTGCGGTGATTTGGCTCCAAGATGTCCCGTAATACCAGATAGATGCGCTCATAGCAACCGGATGGTTGAAGTCTGAGACAACAGCATCGTAAGTAATATATGGAAAAGAAGGTTTGTCCTCTCCATCCGGAACAGTATTCTCATCAAACGCCGGAATGCCGAAGGATGACCAGAAAGCGTGTATTGCTTGAAATTTATCCATTTGAAGGCAGTGTCCATTCTTCCGCTGTCACCTGACGCATATCCAGAGACGCGCTGTTAGGCGTATATTTGTCATCGCCATCTGAAGTCACACGGAATATCTTTCCGTCGCTGTTTCTGCGGAATACATCGTGATATTCCAATGTCAGACCGCGCCCGGTCGTGACGGTGTAGAGGCTGGAAACCCCTGCGGCTTCTGCTTGACGCGCCTGAATGGACGTATCGAACACGATAGCTGCTTCAAATTCCGCGCCTTCCGCCCATGAGGTGATATAACCGCCATAGCCGTCATTCGTGACGGACTTCAACAACATCGTGCATTTTTCCATTGCTTCGGATAAAAGGCTCATGGTCTGATCTTTCTCCATTTATTCAGACGGCTCCTGAAAGCAGCCTGCCAGCTTCCGGCGTCACCGGCGTCAGCAGATCCGCTTCCAGCAGCAGACTTGGAATAGCTGTATCCGCCGAAAGATTCCGAGGTAAATGGGCTCATGGCGGCACTATCCGCACCGCCATATTTCTGTTCCCATTTCCCGATTTCTTCCAGCAGATCAAGAACTGCCTTCGGCACTGCCATAATCCAGACCGCGCCGTCAAATGTTTCATCAGTCAAGCCGTCCGCCGGGTACTGGTGTATCCCATCGTTGAAGACACTGCCGACGATTCTGAAGTATTGGCCTGCCTTGATGCCGGTATCAGACAGGTCGATTTCCCCTCCGGAAATCTCGTAGGCACCGAAGTGACGGTCCCGCTGTCCGTCGGCAGTCTCGTCAAACCAGTTATTCAATTCTCGGCAAATGTCATCGATCGTCATTTCAAATACTCCCGCATTGTATATCCTCCGCCTTCGACAGCGACCCATCCCTCAGGCGCTTCGGCCTTTGAGTCGGGCTTCACCTTTTCACCGTAAGGCATGATTCGGAGGGCCTTGGCTTTGGTGTTAGGCTCTTCCCGAAGGCAGACACCGCCTGCATAATCGACGGTCAGCGTTTGCGTCTTAGCCATGATTAGCTCGCGGTGATCGTGCCTTTGACGACGCCACCGGCGTATTCAACGAAGAACTTGATGCCGTCCATCACGAGAGATTCGATCTGCGCGCGCTCTTCGTTCTGATAACCGGACTTGATGCCGATGTACCCCAGCTCATCGGTGGTCAGACCGAAAGCATCGGAAATATCGCCGTTCATGGTCAGGTAGTACATCACGATGTTTTCTTTCGCGGTAGCCACGAAAGTACCGGCAGTGATCTGAGAAGTCAGAATAGCGGTGCCGAGACCGAGGAAGTTCTCGATGTAGTTCATCCCGAAAGCGGTCTGAACGCTGATATTCGCAGTGCCGAGGTAGTTGGCGACATCGGTCGGATTGAGGAAGTAGACCGCTTCGGCGGTGTCATCTTCGAAGGCGACCTGAAGCTTACCCCAAGCATTCGCGAGAGCTGCCTGCAGACCAACGCCGGTAGCAGTGACGGAACCGGTGATCGCGCCGTTCAGCAGGCTGAAGAAACTGGTGCGGATGGTCTTCTGGACGTCACGAAGCAGTTTCGCATCGGTGTCGTTGACGGCTGCAGCATAGCCGGATTTTGTGATTGCTTCGGCGCTGACAGCCTTGCGGTATTTGTTCAGCGTGATCGCGTCGACCGGAGTCTTGGTCGTCTGGTACTGGGACAGCGGAATCACTGCGCCTTCCGCCACAGCACCGTTCTGGAGCGTGCCGGTGGTGGAGTAGATATACATCGTGGTCCCTTCCATCATCGGGATCTTCCGGGTAACGCCAAGTACTTCGATGAGCTTGGCCAGAGAACCATGAGCGAACTGGTTCACGAAGTCGACTTCGCGGACCTTCGCCATGTGAGTCGCCTTCACCAGATTGGTTTCGGCAGTCGTATACATTTCGTTTGCCATGTTATCTCCTAACTAAAAGCCGAACATTTCGTGATTCTCGGAAATGGCCTTCTGTCGTTCGGCTGTGTCCTTGATAGCAAAAATCTCGTCTTTGCTCTTGAAAGTCTTACCATTTCCGGCAGGCGGTGTCGCGGTGTTTGCTCCGCCTTTGCCTTCGCTTACGATAAAATCGGACCATTCGGATTTGATGGACTTGACCATGTCGTCGTGGTTCTTGACCTGACCGTCGGCCTCAAGCTCCAGTGCGTCAACATCGGAGACCCGAAGAATCGCATCGATACGCTTCTCAGAGACGCCTGCCTCTTTCAGCAGTGCTTTGTAAGCGCTATCCTTCTTCGCCTTGGATTCCTTCGCCTCAATGTCCTGTTTGAACTTCGCGAAATCCTCTTTCAGCGCGTCATACTTGACCTTGTAAGGATTCTTCCCGTCGGTCTCTTCCGATGCCTTCTTCAGATCGTCACGTTCCTTTGTGACTGCCGGAAGCTTCTCCGCATCGGCTTTGTATTTCTCGATTTCATCCTTCAGACCGTTTACCGTATCGGTATGCGCTTGAATGATTTCATCAATTTTTACATCATCGATACCTAACGCCGACAAAAACTTTCTCGTAAGTGCCATATATTCTCCTGTTCTTCGGATTGTGTGATTTCCCAGTTCTTCGGGTAATAAAAAAGGCGCATCCGCTATTCTTCGCGGACACGCCTTATAAGGGTCAATGCCTTTTTCAATAATAATTATACACTATTTTTTCTATTTGCGCAAATTATCCATTTTTCAGATTGGCTTCCACGATCCGCTTATACTCATCCGCGTGATTCTGTGCGGCGTCCCGCAAAAAATGGTGAGCCTTCCGATTCTTTGATGATCCTTCCTCGATAAATTGTGCATACTCCACATTGGTGCCGATGTAAACTGCTCCAAACTCAGCTTCTCCTTTAGCTGCACCGTCTGAAAACGAATGACCGATGTTGTCATCATATGTACTTTGTCCGCTAAATGCAGAAGTCGCATGGGTGATGCTGTTGCGCAAACGCCCTGTATCCACCGGACATTTTTCTTTCGCATGACGTTCCGCTGTCAGCCCGATCGCCTCCAATGCTCGGAGTACCGCCTCATTCTTAGCATTTATGAAGATTTTAGAATTGTCAGTCACTTTGACTTCCATTGCAATTCTCCATTATTTCGCATTTTTTCTAATCAATTGCTCGGCATGCAGCTGTTTCCACTCTTCGTATGTCATTCCTTTTAACTTTTTCGCCCGCACGGATAAGTCGGACGGATCATACGCATCGGAACCTTCCACCTCGGCGACCAGTGTGCATCGGCAGTTGTAAATTTCCCCCGGCTTTCCTTCCGGATCGCCCGGATACCGGCAGCCGTTAGAGAATTCCTTGCCCGGATCTCGCTTTTCACCATCCATCATCGCATGGCTGTCACGGGTGCGACTGTCCAGCGTTGCCATCCAGACCTGTTTCATTTTGATGCCCATATTTTGAGCGCGGATATAGCTGTCAATCCGCCCGGCGTTCTCCGCCCCGGTGACCGCTGTCCTCGCATTACGGATTGCTGCGCTCTCAGTCATTTTGGCTACACTCAACAACCGCTGTGCAATGTCTCCCATTGGCTCACCTGTCAGGATTCCCTGTAAAACAGCCGATTGGATATGCTGACGATTCCAACGCTTATCCTTTGCAACTTTCGGCGATGGCTTCGGCAGCTGCAGCTGACCATCCTGTAATAACCGCTTCACGGTGAATTTATCATACATGGTATACGTCGTGTCTCTGCCAGAACCGGTTTCTGCCTCGTAAGTGCCATAATTGTGATTGATCGCGTAAACTTCCGGGAGCGCCTCATTTATCATGGAAGCGGCGATCTTGTTCTGGTTGGTCATGTCTTCCGCGAGCTGATTCAACATGTTGTTCCATCGTTTTGATCCGGCAATTTTCCGCGCTCGCCATGCCATATAATCCGCATAACTCAGTTCCCCGGAATCAAAGAGAGCGCGTTTTTCCGCGTCCTCTTTTTCAAACTTGTCTAAATAATCGCTCAGCTTCGTCTGCAACCTTACAGAAGCCTGCCGATAAGACAAATGCAGCCGTCGGGACAATGTGTACAGCTCTTTATCCGCGTCGCGGTGACCTATGTCAGGAACCTTTGGCGGCATATATTACTCCTGCCCTTCAGTGCTTGATTCTTCGGCTTCAGGCTCTTCTTCCGGCTGATCGCTGTTTCCAAGGTCAAAACGGTCAAGCTCATCCGCCTTCATCATCTTGATCATGTCATCCGCCATATCGCCATCGCCTTGGATCGTCAGTAGTTTCCGCGTCACGTATTCGGGATCCAGATATTGCGCGGACTTCAGAACGCCGTCGATTTCATCACCCTTGTTCAGCAGCATCGACCGCGTGAACGTCGGCTTTTCGTTCTCAATCCCGGCAAGGCGCAGAATCTCATCCAGAAAATCATGCACACAATACTCAAAATCATCCGTCTTGCTGTTCAGCGGTTCATACGCCGCCAGAATCTGTGTCGCTGTCACCGCCCCGCCTGCAATTTCCGCTGTATCCAGCGCCATCGCATCGCGGTAAAGGTCAGAGGAAATTCTGTCGAGCAAGGCTTGCCTTGCATTATACGGTACGTCTATCGTGTGGGCTTCTGCTTTTGCGCCATCGCTCTCAACAACGGCAGCTTTCACTGTTTTCATGCGCTCGATAAATTTCGCAAGGTCAATATCGCCCATTCCGCCAGCGTTCTGGATGACCCAATATATTTGGCTCGCATCGTCAAGATCATTAGCAAAACCGGACTTGATCAGGTCATAGCAATCGATTTGTTCCCGAAGCCCGATCAGTTCTGACTGATGGTTTGAATTTCCCCATAACGGGACAATTGGAAATGTCGGATAATTCTCAAAGTCATAGATTTCCATTCCATCCGCTTCCGTTGTCCTGTACTTGATCACATAAGCGCGCTTCGGTTTGAGGATCATCCCATTTTCCCCGCTCCGCCAAATGTACTCTGTCAGTCCGTCAGTCTCGTAAAGGGTAGCACGCAATGGCTTGTCCGCTGCCAATTGCCAGAAACGGACACCTGCCATCAGTGCTCCGTTTTCCTCATCGTACAGCGGAGCAAACTCGCAAATGTCGAATGTTTCCAGATGGTCAAAATTCCAGAAGCCGAAGGCAACGCCGCCGATCAATGCCGATTTGCAAAGTTTCTGCAAATCGGTATCAAAGCTGTCCCCGACTTTGCTCTTTGTCGATTCTTCTGCCCAGCTTATGCCATTACCGAGCAGATATTGCACCTCCTGCGTAACGAAACGGAAGAAGAAGTTGCTTGCCATCTTCCAGTTTGCTGAGAAATTATCAGGGACTTCCCGACCGGACATCGTATACAGAAGCTTTTGATATCTGTTGATGGTCGTATTGCGATGCCGAGAATATTCAAACGCAATATTTCCTTCTCGATAAATTTCACTTGCCTTATACTCGCTGATAATCTGCCTTACAAAATCCAGTCGTTTGGTATCGCTCTCTCCTACATCGAGCAGGTCTTGATAAGTTTTCATGCTTTACTCCTAAATCCACAAGCTTTGATAAGTGCTTGGCTTTTTATCTCCAGCCTTCCGCCAAATTCTTTCCGTTCCGTATCGGACACCGTCAATATGGTGATTGTTGCGGTCTGGATAACCGCTCATGATCTCGCCGTCTTTCGTGCGTTCATATTCATATGCGGAAAATTCCGCATATGTATCAGGACAGCGCTTCGGGTCGATCACGATTGCTTTCAATGACTGCAGCCACTTCATGCTATACTCAACACTGCCCGGACCCTTCTGCGCTCCGGTACATTTCAACCCGAATTTGTTGTAATCAGCAACGCTTTTCGGTTCCGCGCTGTCTGCCGTGATCAACTCTGACCGTGTCATGCCGCGCCATTTCAGGATTCCATACTCATCTATATACGGAACATGATTTCCGTTTTTCAATAATTCGGCAGTTTCTTCATTGCCTTTTTTGTGAGCCGTTAACTCGTCAAAAATGTACAACGTCTGTCTACCTGCATCAAAATGCATCCCATTGAACGCAAACGGGTCAGGAAAATAACCCCAGTCAAGTCCATAGGTGATGCGGTCAAAGTGGCTGATTTCCTCATCCGTAATTTCACGGGCTTCCAGATTTTCAAACACCTCACTTCCTGTACCGACAGGTTCGCCCATATACTCATGTAAGTACGCTCGCTCATTCGTTTCTTTGAGATATTCAGCTTCCTGTAAAAACTGCTTGCCGAGCCAGTCTGCAGGAGCCTGAAGGTAATTCGACTTATGGCAAAGGCGGTCAGCACGTTCTTCGAGCGTGTCCTTATTTGCCCAATTATCACGGGAGATAGGCGGATTATAGCTTTCAAAATTCCAAAACCTTGAACCACCACGCATCGTTGACTGTAGAATTGTACGGATTTCGGTGCGTCCGGCGAATTGGTCTTTTTCCTCAAAATGGGTGATGGCGATATACCCGAACGGCACTTTGATTGACTTGATTTTCATCGGGTCATCTGCACCGCGGAACATGATTTTTTGACCAGTCGGCTTGTAAATCAGCTCCATCGGTGTCGTTCTGGCTTTCCACAAATGTGCCATCCCCATTTCGCCAATTCCCCAGATGTATTGAGAGTACACGCTGTCGCGTATTGTGTTGCCAACCTTACGGAGAACCAGAGCGTGAATATCCGGGTTCTGCACAATCAGCAGCGGAACGATGATTGACACGAATGATGATTTCAGCGAACCACGACCGCCGGATAAGTCATAATGCGTGTGCCTATGTTCCCAAACGTCATGAGCGATCTCATAAAACGCTGAGCCAATCAGGGTAGACATTTTGACTTCAGACATCAATCACCACCTTCACTGGTTCGTAATCAGCATCAATAGTTTCTGGTCTATCCCGCCACTTATCAGGACGGCGGTTCTTCAGCCAGAATATCTGTGCTGTCGTGTCCGGTGGGATATAAATTTCCTCATCAGCATACTCGATGTGTTCTTCTTCTATCGTGCCTTTGTCTTTCAGCGTTCGCTTTGTCTTGACTTTGATCGGTTTTTTGACTTTGACATAGTACCCGGTCGCCTTGTTTTTCAGCGCATCCTCAACCTCAGTATCAACAGGTCGCTTACCCTCTTTTAAGGCGGAAGAAATGGCAGGAAAGCGCGCTTTCCAGTCGGTGAACGTCCGTTCTGACACGTGCAGTTTCAGCGTTGCGATCTGCTCGTCAGTCAGTCCGTCACGCGCCCATCCCTTGATGAGCAGGAGCCCGTCTTCAGTTAGCCATTCGTGATACTTGCCTTTTGCCATTATTCCTCAAGCAAGACAGCTTCCTGCCCCGTGAAATCTTCCCAACGTTTCAATATAACACTGCAATAATGTGGATCTAATTCACACATATAGCATTTTCTGTTTAACTGTTCACAGGCTATTAGTGTGCTACCACTGCCGCCAAATACATCAAGGACACAATCATTTTCTTTTGTGCTGTTTTCCAAAGCATTTGCAATCAATTCAATAGGTTTCATTGTCGGATGTAATTTGCTTTCTCTCGGCTTGTCAATTTCCCATACTGACTTTGTGAATTTCCCTTTGCCGTAGAAATTGTGTGTTTTCTTCCATCCGTACATTATCGGCTCATGCTTATAGTCATAATCAAGCCTTCCCATTGAAAATGTAGGCTGATTTTTCAACCACATCAATTCGTGTTTTACTTGCCAACAAGCGTCCGCCATCATCATCATCATCATCATCATGTGAGTTCCGCCCTGTGGCATTGTTACATATATTGAGCAATCATCTTTTGCATGGTCTGCCATGTTCTGAAATGCAGGTTTCCATAATTGTTCGCCTATTTCAGCATCAGTCAATCCTTTATCGCCTGCTATTTCGGTTTCTACTCTATGCCCTCTTTTTGCATGATTCATTTCGTTCAACACTGCATTTTTACTGCCTATCGCTACATTGTAGGGTGGGTCTGTGAAAACACAATCAGCCTTTACCCCATCCA
>Ga0326513_10002339_pt1 | contig 14040 bp, 21 predicted proteins | sample 2_2465_0518_D_FD_203654 | JGI IMG/M metagenome (GOLD analysis project Ga0326513, IMG submission 203654) | Bovine rumen microbial communities from UC Davis, California, United States - 2_2465_0518 | ecosystem: Host-associated > Mammals > Digestive system > Stomach > Rumen | place: USA...
CATATGGAACAAGAGTTGAAGAATAATTAGATGTATATGTAAGAACCATATCCATTTTATTCTTCCCATTAACATAGTTCATATTGAATCTATTGTTAATCAGTTCTTTATCTTTAACTGCATCATCAACTAAATCATTAAGTCCGTGTACAGATGAATAAACAATTTTTTCTCCATTATTATCAAGATTAATTGTTAATCCAGGACATAGACAAGCTATAGTTTTAAATAAAGTTTTTATCTTATTAATTTCAACTTCTGGATGGGTAAAGAATTGTTCAGATGGTTCCCATTCTACAATTGTACCAGATGGCACATTTGTTTTCTTTGTACTTCTATTATCAAACTCACCCTCAACAAAGTGACACCATTCAGATTCACCCCCTCTAACTGTTATTACATCCAGCCAATGAGAAAGGTATGTAGTAATTTTTGAACCAATACCAAATGAACCAAGTGAAGTTCCTTCATAAGTTCCATCTTCTCTATACTTACCAGAAGTATTTAACACACTAAAAGCAGCTTCGAGAATGGTCTTACCATCTTCTCTAAAGCTGTTCGGGATAAATCCTTGTCCATAATCTCTAACTCTAACTTTTGCTCCATCAATAGAAACATCAATTTGAGAACCGTGGCCTAGTCTAAATTCATCTATGGCATTAGAGATAATCTCTACAAGTAACTGGGTTGCGTATGTCGTGTCTCCTGCATATACTCCCGGTTTTAGCCTAGTGAATTCGAGTGGCGACAACGATTCAATTGAATGTTCATTGTATAAATTATTTTTCGTTTCTGCCATATTTACCTCTTATTTATTATTCTCTTCATTATATTAAAATTATATCATATTTTTTTAAAATTGTCAAAAATATATCATATCCCTTTACTTTTATTGCGGCAGGAGTAAAATTTAGACAAAAAAAATAGGGTTAGATGTCATACCATCTAACCCTATGGATTTACTTATTCTTCGTCATCGTCCTCATCATTATATGGATAATATTCTTTGATGACATATTTTGAGAAGAATGCTACACCGATTGCTAAAATAGCTAATACTACCATAAGTGGAGTAAATCTATCTATAAATACTAACTTTAAGAAAATATTTTCTGTAAGTATGAATACTACAATAGATATAATTGCTATTAGAATATTAACAATTCTAAATATAATCTTATTTCTTAACCAGAACTGATAATCATGATAATACTTTTCATCAAGTTTTATATTTCTACGGCGCCATCTATTATACCAACCAAGTATAACAAGAATTAAACTTACTACAACAGTAACAACCGTACAGATAAGATTAACGACTGCCCAAGTTTCTTCTGTCTTAGCTAAAGGTATTTTAATGTCATTGATTGTTTCTGTTTTTGCAACGTTATCTATTTCCTGAACTTGTGGCTGCTCCTGAGCAGGTGCTGCCGCATTTACTTCTTCTTCTTTTTCAGTAGTTTCTTCCTCTACTACTGTTTCTATTTCAGTTGAGGTTGAAGGAATTTCTCCCTCAACCTCTTCTGCAAATGCGATAGGAGAGGTACAAACTACTAAGAAGAGTGCTAGAAGTATAGAGCATAGTTTTTTTAGCATTACTTATCTCTCCTTTTCTTTTTAATTTTCTTCTTCTTCTTCGTCGTATGGTTCTTCTACAATATCCACTAATTCACCTTCTGTATCAGTGAACTCAGCTGCAATAGTGATATTTTCTTCGACAAGTTCTTGGAACTGAATGAGAACATCATCTACCAGTTTAGCAAACATATCAAAACTGATAACACGCTGAAGTTGTGGGAACACAAGCAGGAACTGTTCATAAACCTGACCCAGTTTAATGCGACCAGTGCCACTACCAAGCTCTCTTTCTGCCATTGCAACTGCATATAACAGCCAGTTTTTAACTACTTGAATTTTTTCTTCTCTTGACTTCTTAACGAATTTTCCTAAGAACATTCCAAGTGCAAAGCAAATTACGAACAGTACAATCCAAAATGCAAAATTATTAATCATCCTCGATTACCTCACCTTTCAATCCAGAACCTCCTTCAATTAATTGCTTAAATAATTGATGCAGTCCTGTTGAGGCGAGTCCTGAAACGGCGCCAGCTACAATTGATTGTAAGGTCCAGCCTAATGTTATACCGCCGAGCAAAGCTCCTAATATAGCAACAATAGTAGGGATGTATTTATTATCTACATCTTTAATCCACATTTTTACTATATACCCTACAACTAAACATGCAACTACTATAATAGGCACATATAATTGAATAATAAAAGTTCCTATATCCATATAGCTAATCCTCCTTTCGATTATAGCTATATTTTATAGGAACTACTTATAATTAATTAATTCTTTTTGCCCAGTCTTTCAATGCGTGCATCAATCTCCTTATTCACACCCACAAGTTCATTTATACACTGGTCAATTTCCAGCTTAAGAACTTCAATCCTGTCAAGGATTCTTGTGCAGGCCTTAGTCTTTCTCATCTGAGAATATACAGTTTCAAGTTCATGAAGTGCAAACTTGCGAACACGAATTTCATATTTATAATATGCTTTCCACGCTCTGAGTTCTGCAATGCTGCCGCCTGTAATCTCATTGAATACATCTTCATCAAGATTGCAATTAGCGGTTCCAACAAAGACACCCTGCGGCGTCATCAGAGACACCTCCGAATATCCAGACTCAGGGTCACAAAAATGGTCATAAAGATATACCTTATTCTTGCTCATTTAATTTCTCCTTTATATCTGCTTTAATTTTATCAATACTTACTGGATAGCCATCTTGACTATCAACTCCGACATTATACATATATGGATTATCATTATAGAATTTATTCTGATAATGGGTATGTCCATGCAAGTTAATAAGTGGATGATGTTTTTTCACATCATCATAATTCATTGTAACAGTTGGATAATGTGAAAGATAAAAATCCCAATTACCATCTGTAACTTGAATTGCTCGTTCATGATTTACCCAACCTAATGAATCATATAAATTAATTCTTCTTAAAGTGTCATGGTTACCAACCAGGAAATGGACTGAGTATGGGATGCGGGAAAGCACCGCCGCCGCATTGTCAATATCTCCCATAACCAAATCACCGAGAACCCATAATTCATCACTTTCATTAAGAGTAGAACAGATTTTATTAATAAGGTCATCATTCATTTCTTCTACTGAATTATAACCTCTTTTCTTCCAAATAAAGTCCTTATCATGATTAAAATGCCAATCAGAAGTAAAATATATCATATTTATATCACCACCTCTTAACAATAATATACTGTTATTATTTTATCAAATCCTTCATCAATAGTAGGAAATGAGAAGCTATCATACATACCCAACATTGATTTAGCAGGGACTCTTTCTCTACCTTCTCTTGTATCATTACGTTCAAGGCAAGTTTCGAAAGGGACATTCATTACAATAGCAACTTTTTCACAAGGTATTTTAATGTGTGCAAGTAACCAACTTCTGGAATTAGGAGTTAAAGAAGTTTGGTCAGCATATACATTATGACCAGCTGCTAATTCTTTATTTATTTTTTCCCAAAAAATTTCATATACTTCATTTTCATGAGCAAAGTAATTATCATCATTTTCAAGTAATGCAAATCTGATTGTATCTCTTGAGACATGAACTCCATCATTTGCATGTTTTTTACAATAATAAGATTTACCAGAACCAGGGATGCCGCACATTACATATAAAGTTGCCATTAATATCTTCCCTCCTTTTTCATATTATCAATGAAGCCTTTCCAATTTGTTGTTACTCTATTGCCTTCTGAATCAAAATTACCATTATTAAATTCACATAAAAAATCTCGATAAGTATATTTGCCCAAATCTCGTACTTCTACATGATTAGTATCTTCGTGGCAATGAATGCAATAAAGTTTCTTTAAATGACCAGAGGGTCGCTGTCGATTTTCCTTTCTTGGTATATCAAATCCTCTATTACCACATTTAGTACAAAAAAATTGATTCATTCTAATTCCCATTATTAACCACCTTCTTTCATTCATATATATTATTATATCATAATTTTTTAAAAAAATAAAGGTGGAATATTTTCCACCTCTATCTTATGAATGATATTTAATTAGGTAAGCAGGGTCAACACATTTGAATGATATTGTACTTTCTGGGTTTCTAAATACTATACCTTCTTTAATTTTTCCGTTGACAGTTGATGGTTCACTATGAACATATTCACGCAGTTCTTCAACAGTATCTGGAAGCTGGTATCCTATAGAAAGAATTGGTACACAAGGAATACTATATCCTTTTTCAAGATATACCTTCATTGCTGGTGTGCTCCAACGTCCATCAGCCGATGTAATAAAGTTGAAAGCCATAAATCTATGGTCATTTAGGTCATAGTTATTTTTCTGAATACCTGCGCCATATGTTTCACCCTGAATAGTAACCCAGTCCCACTCAGGATAGTTACCAAGCATATCCTTAAGATGCTGTTTGATATTATACTTCTCAGCCATTTCAAGATATACATTGGAATCATAGAAGCACTGTTTGCCTGGTTCATCAAACATTACATTACGAGAGCAGACATAGAACTCATGGTCTTTATAAGGGAGATGAGAACGCTTCATAGTAAATGTTGTACTAGTTCCATCAATCTTTTCTGTCGCAATCCATGGTCCCTTATCAGCAAGCACCCATGTCATGTTTTCAACACGCTCTTCATCTGTTTTAGAAACCCAAGCTGGCCAATTCCTTTTATCTTTCGCCTTGCCGAAGAAAATAAATAGAAGTTTCTTACCCCAAGTTCTCTTTATCAGCCATTTAAAAGGTGCCTTAGCAAAAAGTTTACCATGACGTTGCGCCATTTTTGCATATTTATCTGGGCCTTTACCCTTACGCTTATTATCTTCTTTAACAGAATATACAACACCTAGTTTTTTAGTAAGAAATCTAGATTCATCATCTGGATAATGTGCCTTACCTTCATCATCTATAATAACTTCAGTTCTTACTCCACCAACTGGTTCAATTGCAGTTGACCATCCAAAATCAGATGGATGCATCAGAAGACCCTGTGAATAGAACTTTCCATATTTCTGAGTCTTAATCTTATAGTGCTTAGGTTCAAGGAACTCAAACGGTGCCGCCGCAGGAACCTTAGAATCAATTTCAAAATAGATTCCCGCATCACCAGGGTGGAATTGGTCTTTCTTAACCATGATAGTCCAGCCGCCTATGACCGCACATTCTACTCTATCTTTACCTTCTATTGGTTTGATTTCATCTATTGTTACTACATAACATAGTTCTCTTTGATTATCTTTATTTAGCATAGGCAATTTCTCCTAATTAATTTCTTCTATTGTATAATGTGAACTCATCTCAAAAATATCTAAAGCCATATCCTTAATTTCACTAGGAGTGGCATCCTCGGGTATATCGTCTACACGGACTTCAATAGTCTGTGACCCAAACATAAAATATACTATCCTATCCATAACACCTCCTATATCCAGTAATCATCACCATAATCATATGGCTGACCAAATTCGTGAATCCAATATTCTTCATCATCTATAAGTGACTCATAACCATATTCACCCTGCGGCTCTGCTTCACATGGCGCCCATCCTTCTGGCCCAGAGAAGTGACAATAGTTAAGTGTCAAAGGCTTACCTTCATCATCAAGGTCTGCATAATAATATCCACATCCATCTAAGCATCTCATATACAATCACTTCCTTTCACTTTATAATTTATTATATCATAAAATTTTAAAAAAATAAATGGGCAACTATATTGTTGCCCAATAATTTCCTTTTAAAATATCGCTCATTTCTAAAGCATTTTGAAATAGCATTATTTTCTGTCCTTCCCCTGGCCGCAGTGGATAAATACGAGTAGCATGATAATGACCAAATATCCAGAAATTACAATTGGTAATCTTATTAATATCCGATAAATACAGTTCCATAGTTTTATCTACTGTTGTTTGGTCTATCATAGGAAGAAACAAGTCTGTTGGTTCATACTCAACAGGACAAGTATGAGACAAAATAAAATCATAATGGTCTGATAAATATGCTAATTCTCTACCTATAACCTGTTCTGCGTCTGAAAGCTGTTCATTTTCAAACCAGTTATAATGACGCTCTAAACGATAGTATTTATCTGCTGAATATGCACCTGGAAGAACAAGTGTGCTATATCCATTAATTCTATATACCGAAGGTACATCAAGAGCATAATAGATATTAGGGAACTCTTTTTCGCGGCGGGCTAGTCCCACGATTCCATCTGCCAGGAGCATTTCTTCCCATGCATCTGGATCTGCAGCGGCAAGCCTTTCCGCACGTTCCTCATGATTTCCCCTGATAACAAAAAATTTGCAAGGAAAATATCCAAACTCTTCTTTAATTATTTTCATTCTATTGGGTCTGTTTGCCCAATAATTTATTCCAGAATCACCAAGTAGAATTACCCAATCTGATTCAGTTAAATTTACCTCTTTATCAAGATGACCTATAGGAGCAGTGTCCCCATGTAAATCGCCTATGAAGAAAAATCTATCCATTAATTGTCGCCTCCAATCTTTTAATAATTAATAACATACCATCTTGTAAACCTTGCTGATACTTGGGTGAAAGTTTCTGTACGTCTGGCCGCTCAGCAAGTTCATTTCTATATTCTTCTATTGAATCTATTATGATTGCTAATATTTCTTTAGTCTCTGATTTCACTGTCTATATATTCCTTTCCATAAAAATAGATTGGTTCAAACGTATCTAAATCTAATAAACAAGTTTTATGAATTGCAAAACACCCTAAATCAATATCAATTTTATGTCCGCCGCAATACTGTACCACATCTTCTGTTTTTCTTGCCGCAGTATAGACATCTTTACGCCAAAGATGCTGTACTGGAGTATGTCCATGTACAATATATACATTGTCATAGCCTTCAGGCCACACATCAGTTAGATGATAACGGTCCCATAACTCGTCATAAGGAAGTCCGGGGGTAAAGCCGCAGTGATTTAAAATAATTAATTTTTCATTACAAGAATCAATATGAGTAATTGGAAGTCTTTCTACCTCTCTAAATACCATATCAACACATTTTGCACCATAACATTTTATAATATTTTGATATGTATCATATCCTCCATTTTGAAACCAAAGACATGAATAGGGATCAATTTGCATTTCATGATTTTTTATGGTATAATAATCTTGTAACATTAGGGCTTCATGATTCCCTTTAAGCATAATGGTATTTGGTCTGTCTAACATTTCAATCAAAATATCAAAACCACTTGGACCTCTATCTACACAATCGCCTAGACAGATTAAAGTATCGCTGGGACTTAGAAATTCTTTAATTTGTATCCATAATTCATATTGTCCATGCAAATCACTTACTGCATAAACTTTATTCATAATCATCACCTTCTTTTCATATTTTCTATAATATTTTATCATATATTTTTAAAGAAATCAATAAGGACAGCTTTGTTCAACTTGTTATAATATATTTTTAAAAATTAAAAGAGAACAATAAAGGGGGATAAAATATGGCACATTTTAAAGTTCACTATGGAACTAAAGAACATTTTGAAAACACGCCTTTACATATAGGCTATGCCTATTTTACTCCAGAAGATGGACATTTCTATATAGATGGAAAAGTTAATGGTGTCCTTCAGAGAATATGCTTAAATCCTGTGATGGATCTTAGTCATGTATATAAAAACTACGCTTCTCGTTCAGAGTTTCCTGAAGTTGGAGAACCAGGTTATATATATGTAAATACATCTACAGGAGATTTATTTCTTTATGGGATTACTGGTCCATCCTATTCTTCTATTGGTATTTCTAATTATGAAACTATTTATGGTGGAAATGCTTGGGATTGGTAGGAGGTGTAGGATATGGATAAAACAATGAATTTAAGAATCTTACTTAGAAATGACACAGCTGAAAATTGGGTTTTAGCTAATCCTATACTTGGTAAGGGTGAAATGGGTATTGAAATAGATACTCAAAAATTTAAAGTTGGAGATGGCGTTACTCCATGGAATTTATTACCTTATAGTTCTACTAACTATACCGCAGGCAATGGTATTGTTATTAATAATGAAACAATTGCCTTGGATGATTTGATATTAGATTGTGGAACAAGTACCACAATAATTTAGGAGGTGTGGTATGGGTGCTACAATTAATTCAAGAATAAAAATTAAACATGATACAACAGAAAATTGGAATAATGCGAGAGGATTTATTCCGCTTTCTGGCGAACTAATAGTTTATGATGATTATGAAACAAAAACCTATACAGTACAAGAGTATGGTGAAACTGTAACTAAAACAGCTAATATTCCTAATATCAAAATTGGTACTGGTAATGCCTATGTACAAGATTTAGCTTTTGTTGATGAAAAGACAAAGGATATTCTAATGGAGCATATCCAAAACCAAGAGATACATACAACTCTTCAAGAAAAAGTTTTTTGGAATAATAAAGTCAATATAGATGATGCTTATGAAGCAATTCATGGCGAAGTGCTAGATGAACTATTAGTGTTCAATAGAAATTAGAAGGGGAGAACATATGGCAGATATTAGTAAAATAACATTACCTTCTGGTAATACCTATGACATAAAGGATGCTGTCGCACGTGAGATGATCTCTGGTGGTGTATCCTTTATTGTTGCCTGGGATGGAACAGGAACTCCTGATGCTGCTGCCATACCTAAGGGTGTTGTTGCTGGTGGTGTGACTGGTACTTTAGAAGCTGCAGACGCTCAATCTGGTGCTTTCTATTTAGTTAAGTCTTCTTCTACTCCAAGTAGTCAAACCTTAGATATTTATGATGAATATGTTGTTATAGGCAGCGATACTAAAACTTGGGAGAAAATAGGTGATACTCAATTAAATTTAAGTGATGTAGTTACCGATGTTTCTTTAACTAAACAAAATGATGTTGTACTTGGTGAAGCTACCACTTTTACTAATGCAAGTTCAGCAGTTACTTTTACAGGGGGCAAGACAGATGTTGCACTTGGTGAAAATACTACATTTACATCAAGTACACCAACCATCACTGTTACCCCAAGCACTACTTATATTAAAGGTAGCGCATCTGGTGTTACTGTAGGAGCTAATGGTACTGCAGCCGCAGTAACAGGTTATCCTGACGCTACATCAGATACATTCGTAAAGTCTGTATCTGCTGATACAACAAAGAAATTAGTTACAACAACAGTTCCAAATGTAACAGGTAATACAAGTGTAACTATTCCTAATGTAACAGGTAATACAAGTGTATCAATTCCTAATGTAACTGGTAATGATAGTGTAACTGCAAATAAATCTACTTGGACTTTCACAATGGGAAGTGGTGCTGCCGCAGAAACATTAATTATTGGTGGTGGAAACGGTAGCGATGTTAGCGCTTCTAAGGTTACTCTTGGTACAAATCTAACTGCTACAAACACAACACTTGGTACGGCTTTAACTGCAACTAATACAACACTTGGTATTGCAAAAACAGTTGCTACAGGTGCAGCTACAACAGCTGGTACTGGAGCAGCAGTAGTAACAGATATTACAATTGGTGATTCTGCAAGTGCATTAACAGGTCTTGGAAGTCCAAGTACAGCAAATGCATTAACAGGCGTTAAAGTTACTTCACAACCAACTGTTACTCTTGCTACAGATACTACAAGTGGTACTGGTAAAGTTCAAGTTGCAACTGGAATCAGTTCAGCTACTTCAACTCAACCAACAATCACAGTTGGAACTAATGATAAGGTTACAGCAGTTACTAGTGTTGGAACAGGTACTGCCGCAGCACAAACAATTACAGTTGGAACTAATGATAAGGTTACTGTTCTTAAGAATACTACAGACGTTAGTGTAACAAAAGGACAGTAGAGGAGGTGATTTAAGTGGCTTATATTAGCTCAGTTAAATTACCGAATGGAACCACTTATGACATCAAAGACAACAATGCGGTTGTAGATAGCAGTTATGTTCATACGGATAATAACTACACAACAACAGAAAAAAATAAGTTAAGTGGCATTGCGGCAGGAGCGGAAGTTAATGTTCAAGCCGATTGGAATAATACAACTAGCTCCTCAGATGCCTTTATTAAAAATAAACCACTTAAAGTAACCAAGTCAACTGTTGATGGTGAAACGGTTTATGACATAGAGTTTTTATAAACTCAAAGGAGATACAAGGAGTTAATATATGGATAACAAAGTTTGTATTTATACCATATGTAAAAATGAGTTACAGTTTGTGGATAGATGGTTAGACTCTATGAAAGAGGCTGATGCAATTGTTGTTCTAGACACTGGATCTACAGATGGAACCTATGAATATTTATTAGAAAAACAATCAGAATATCCACAACTTATTGTAAGACAACAGATAATAGATCCGTGGCGATTTGATGTTGCGAGGAATGAATCTATGAGAGATATTCCTGATGATTGCAACATTTTAATGAGTACAGATTTAGATGAAACACTTAATCCAGGCTGGGGCGATGAACTTCGCTCCAGATGGATTGAAGGACAGCACCAAAGAGGTGTATATCTTTATACCTGGTCACACCTGGCTGACGGAAGCGACGGCCGCGTGTTCCAATATGATAAAATTCATAGTAAAGACTGGGAATGGATTGCACCAGTTCATGAATATTTATATAAAAAAGGTACTCATTGGGATGGTTCTTATAATGGCAATGAAATTCTATATTTAGTAGATACAGATAAAGTTCATTTACATCATTACCCAGATATGAATAAATCTAGGGGGAGTTATCTTCCTCTATTGGAACTTCGCGAAAAAGAAATGCCAGAAGATTGGTATGGCTTGATTTATCTTGCTCAAGAATATATTTATCGTGGACATTATCAAAAAGGAATAGATAAATTTAATTATATTTTATCTAATTATGCAGATAAATATAATTCTGTAGAAAAAGCAAGTTGTTATCTATTTATGGGAGAAGCCTATACCGAACTTAATGATTTAGATAAAGCTATTTGGGCTTATCAAATGGCTATTGATATTGATCCATCATATCGAGAGCCATATTTAAATCTTGGAAAGGTCTATTATCAAAAAGAAATGTATGATTTAGCTATTGCCGCAATTAAAATGGGAATGAAAAATTCTTGGCGGCATTACACTTGGCTTGAAAGAAATGAATCTTGGTCATGGGAGCCATGGGATTTATTATGTCAAATACATTTTTATAATGGAGATAAAGTAGAATCAATTGCTTATGCTACTAAGGCATTATCTCTTGAACCTACTAATTCTCGCTTACAACAAAACTTAGAATTATGTTTAAATCTTTCTGAAGATAAAGAATTAATCTAAGAAAGGGAGTATTTTAATGTCAAAATTAAACTTTCATGGTAAAATTTATGAAGAAGGTTCTAAAGTTTTGACATCTAACGTAGAGGCTACGGCTACAACTGGTTCTGCAGCTGCTGCTTCTATCATGGTGGATGAGACCACAGGAGCTTCTCAATTTAGTTTTGTTTTACCAAAAGGTGACCAGGGAAAATTGGGACCGACTGGACCTACTGGAGGCACGGGGGCCACTGGTAGTACCGGTCCTACAGGACCTACGGGTTCTACGGGATCAGTCGGACCAACTGGCCCTACAGGTAAATTAGGTCCGACTGGACCAACCGGACAAACCGGAAGTACTGGTCCAACCGGTGAAGGTTTTAGTATATATAAAACTTATGCAAGTATCAGCGCTATGAACGCTGATAAGAATAATGTTGCGGCGGGTAAATTTGTATTAATTACAAGTAATACAGAAGACCCAGATAACGCAAAACTTTATGTTAAAAACACATCTGGCAGTTTTACTTTCATGACAGATATGTCTGGTAGCCAAGGTATCCAAGGTGAACTTGGACCAACTGGACCTACTGGTCAGACAGGAAATACCGGACCTACAGGTCCAACTGGTAAAACTGGAAATACCGGTCCAACTGGAGATACTGGTAGCCTAGGTCCAACGGGTCCTACGGGTAAGACAGGAAACACAGGTCCAACTGGACCGACCGGTGTAGAAGGTTCACACTGGTATAGTGGCACTGTAATTACTGGTACCAGTACAACAGGTACTATATTTAGTGGATCTGGTATTACTGCGGCAAAGGTAGATGATAAATATCTAAACACATCTACTGGCAATGTATACAATTGTACTGTAGCAGGCGCAGCTTCTGTTGCAAAGTGGGCATATATTGGAAATATTAAAGGTGCTACGGGTGGAACAGGAAATACGGGTCCTACTGGACCTACAGGCGCTACTGGCGGGACTGGAAATACAGGACCCACAGGACCAACGGGTAAAACAGGTGGTGCAGGTGCTGCTGCAGGGTTTGGAACACCAACAGCAAGTGTAGATGCAAATGTAGGCACACCAAGTGTTACTATTACTTCATCTGGTGCAAATACTGCAAAAGTATTTAATTTTGCGTTTAAAAATTTGAAAGGACAGACAGGTAACACTGGTCCAACTGGAGCGACTGGCGAAACTGGTAATCTTGGACCTACAGGTCCTACAGGTCAAACCGGTAATACGGGTCCTACAGGTCCGACCGGTCAAACTGGAAACACTGGGCCAACAGGTGCAGCAGGTTCACATTGGTATACTGGTACTGCAATCACAGGTACAAGTACTACTGGAACTGTCTTTAGCAGATCTGGTATTACAGCAGCAAAAGTAGATGATAAATATTTAAATACTTCTACTGGTAATGTATATAATTGTACAACAGCGGGAGCGGCTAGCGTAGCAAAATGGGCATATATTGGTAATATAAAAGGTGTTCAAGGTAATCTTGGCCCAACGGGTCCGACAGGCGCGACTGGTAATACTGGACCGACAGGAGATACAGGATCACTTGGTCCTACTGGGCCTACAGGTAAAATGGGCAATACCGGACCAACTGGACCTACAGGCCAGACCGGAAACACTGGACCTACCGGCGCAAGATCGGCAGCTTACTTTAAAGTTAAATAATGAAGGGAGGGGTAATATATGGCTGTAACTTTTAATAAAGCAGACTTATATGATAAGAAAAGTGATCAATACCCTTCCTCTGAATTTAAAACTGGCGATTATATTTTAGCTGGAGGAATAGAATTATATCAAGTGAATCAAGTAGCTCAAGAGACACTCGATGCTACGTTTGTAAGTCAAATTGTTGCTGACACTGGGTTAACAGGTCCAACAGGGCCTGCCGGACCTAGAAGTTCAGCATTTTTTAGAATAAAACAATAGGAAGGATAAACTATGGCAACAATTAACAGATCAAGTTTAGAAGCCCTAGGTAATGTTCCTGTTACTTCTATTGCTGTTGGCGATTTTATATGGAATGGTGATGATTTAGAAGTAATTACTGCTGTTACTTCTACCACTGTTACAACAACAAGTGTATATAGTATGTTAGGTCCAACGGGGCCAACAGGAGGCACTGGTAATCTAGGCCCAACTGGACCAACGGGTAAAACAGGCAATACTGGACCTACCGGTCCAACTGGTGCGACTGGTGGAACTGGAAAAACAGGACCAACCGGTCCAACTGGACAAACAGGAGGAACTGGTCCTACTGGTAGTATGTGGTATACTGGAACAGCAATTACAGGAACTAGTACGACAGGTACAATATTCTCTGGCTCAGGTATTACTGCGGCTAGAGTTGGTGATAAATATTTAAATAGCAGTACAGGTTATTTTTATAATTGTACTGTAGCAGGAGCGGCGTCTGTAGCTAAATGGGCCTATGTGGGTTCAATTAAAGGAGCTACAGGTGGTACTGGTGGAACAGGACCAACTGGTCCGACAGGTGCAACTGGTGGTACAGGTAATACTGGCCCTACAGGACCGACAGGTAAAACCGGTGGCACAGGTAATACTGGCCCTACAGGACCGACAGGTAAAACCGGTGGCACAGGTGGTACTGGACCTACGGGACCAACTG
>Ga0326513_10002340_pt1 | contig 14037 bp, 17 predicted proteins | sample 2_2465_0518_D_FD_203654 | JGI IMG/M metagenome (GOLD analysis project Ga0326513, IMG submission 203654) | Bovine rumen microbial communities from UC Davis, California, United States - 2_2465_0518 | ecosystem: Host-associated > Mammals > Digestive system > Stomach > Rumen | place: USA...
TTATGGATGAAATAGCTATGTTAGGCGCAGATGCAATTAGTCTATCAAGTAAAAAGCATTTATTACATCACTCATCAAGAGAAGATTTAATGTTAATGATAAATTTAATGAATCCTAAATATTATTTTCCAGTAAAAGGAGAATACAGAAACCAATATGCAAATGCTGAAATAGCAGAAGAAATAGGAGTTCCAAAAGAAAATATCATTTTAAAATTAAATGGAGATGTTTTTGAAATGGTAAATGGAGAGAATACTAATTCAACAGAACATATTGAGGTAGGGGAAATACTAATAGACGGAAAAAGTACTGGCGATGTAGGTAATCTAGTATTAAAAGATAGAGAAATGTTAAGTGAAAATGGAATAGTTATTATAAGTTGTACTCTAGATAAAAATACAAAAGAAATAGTAGGTGGCCCTGAAATACTAACAAGAGGATTTATCTATGTTAAAGAAAGTCAAGATTTATTAGAAGAAACAAAAGCTATATCTAGAGAAGTAATTTCACAAGATATTGAATTAAATGCTAAAAGAGTAGACTATACAAAAATAAAAAATGATGTTCGTGAAGTATTAGGAAAATTCTTTTATGAAGAAACTGGATCTAAACCAATGGTAATAACAGTAATCCAAGAGGTATAATATTACCTCTTAAATGTATCCGTAGCTCAGTTGGATAGAGCAATCGCCTCCTAAGCGATAGGTCACGAGTTCAATTCTCGTCGGGTACACCATAGAAAAGTGAAAGACTAGATATATCTAGTCTTTTTTTAATAGGAATTTATAAACTAAAAAAAATAGTCATAAAATGATATGCTATTTATAATAGATTGCAATATATTTATTAAGTGATAATGACTTTTATTGACAAATATTGACACGTAATGTATTATAAACCACCTAGAAAGGAAATTATTATGGAAACTGAAATAGATAAATCTAAAACATTAAATCGACAATGTAAAGAAGGAATTAATTCATTTTGTAGAAAGAATTGTTGTATAAATGATCCGGAATTGTGTGAAGTTTTAAAAAAGATTGATTCCATTGATTGTTTTGCTCATAATAAAGAAGAATTGATTAAGTTAAGAGAATTATTAATAAATATGTCAAACACAAATACTAGAAATTTAAAGTTGCTGCAGGCATGCTCAATTAGTACAAAAATTTCGGGATTAGTTGAAATATGTGCTCCAACTCTATTTTCAATAATTGCAATTATAAATGGTTTGATACAGTCTATAGATGCCTCAAGTTTGTGTTTGAGTGGAGGATTTATTGTTTCTTCATTTGTAGCAATGAAAGTACGCGTAAGGAATATAATTTATGAAAATGAAATAAAGAGGCAAAAGGAAAATATTAATAATAAAAATGAATTAGTTAAAACTGCATCCAAAAGAATTAATTATAGATATTTTGGCGGACAATTATAATATTGATTATTTTATATTTAAAAGAATGATTTTTTATTAATTTTAAACTCGTAACAAACACTTGAAATAATCATTAATATAAGTATAATAAACAAATAGTTAGGGGGAAATATTTTATGTATAATAGAAATAGAAAATTAGAAAAAAGAATAAATCAAATTAAAATGTCATTTTATAAATGGCACGGAGAAAGGGAAGAAAAATCACTAGAGGAACTTGCGTCTTATTTTAATATACCGATTGAAGAAAAAAGAAAAGATGATTATATTATTAAAAGACTTAGTTTTGATGATCCATCAATTGAGATATATGATAAAAAAACTGATATAACATATAAAGCAAAATATACAACAAATGCTGATTTATTTAATCATATTGAAAGAGAGAAAAAATTTATTAATTTAATAGTAGAAACTCTAGATTATAGAATTGAAAAATTATATCATATTAACTATGTTAAGCCTACTACTGAAAATGATGATAGACCTATTATTGAAAGAATGACTTTTAAAGATGGTGATTATAGTCTAGTATTTGAAAGAGAATATGATAACAACTTAAGATTTTTTCAAACCAATAGTGATAGTTTTAAAATACAATACACACAAAGAGTAGAGGATGAAGGTAAGCTATACCAACAACCATTATTAACTAGAAATTATGCGGAAAAGGAAATTACAGATCCAACTTATTCGTATGAAGATATGTATACTTATAGTGAAGGTGGAATAAATGCTATAAAAACAAAAGATAAACAATTTAAATATAGTTATTTAAGAAACAATGGTGTAATACATGTTGTAGATAGATTAGAAAATAAAGCAACTGAAACATTCCTTAGAGATTGTCATTGCTTTGAAGTAAATAATGAAGATGATATTAGGAAATCTCTTCCATATGGTGTAGAATTAGATTCAGAGGTAACTGAAAAAGATATTTCTGGAATGATTTTTTATGGTTTTGTTAAAGGCCTAAAACGTAGAATTAAAATATTTAAAGATAAATCAAAAATACGAATTAAGTATTATGTTGGATTAGGTAAAGAAAAGAATTATGAAGATGATGTTCAAGAATATTCTTTTCCAATTATAAACAATGGAAGTATTTCTAATAATGAAATTAAAATGATATGTTTATTTTTACAATTAAAATATTCTAATGATCCATTTATTGATTTAATATTAGAAGAATTAACTACTTTTGGTAATAAAATAGATATAAGAAAAGGATTAAAAGAAGAAGAACTTGATATGTTAAATCCAAAACAATATATGCATAAGCCATTTGAAGGATTAGCTAGTCTAATAAGTGAAAATAAAGAAGAATTCTTTAAAGAAGCAGCAACACAATTTGATGATGCAACAAATATTAGTATAGGAAAAGGTAAAGTTAATATAATGGTTCAAGCATAACAATATATTAGTAGATAATTACTTGAATATATATTAAAATATATATTTATAGTTGCTTAAAAGAGATATTTACTAAAAAAAGAGATTGGATAAATCTCTTTTTAATTATATATTTTTTTAACATTATTATATATTTCCTTAATATTAGGATTTAAATTACAATAATATTCTATTATTCCAGGTATCATTTCCTCTATTTCAGATAATACACATGGAATAATATGATTAGTTCTTATTTCTTTAGTTATTAGCCCATCAAGTGAATCATATAATTGCTCTATATCAGTAATGCTCGGCTTTTTTCTGCCATTATGATCAAATAAATAATAAGTACTTTTAACAAATGCAATATTTTCTTTCTCAAAGAAAGTAAAAAAACCAAATGAAGTACCTTTTATATCTTCAATATGCTCGGTTTTTTTCATTCCATGATAATTATAATTATTATCATATTTTAATGAAATTGTTGAATTCATATCATAATTATTATATTGAAAAGCAATAGTATCATTCTTCATACTAAAAGCTGTTCCAATAGTATCTTGATTATTTACTTTTCTTTCATATAAAAATCTATTACGTGAAACTGTTATTTTTTTATCATCAATAGTAATTTCAAATGAATATTTATCAAAGATACAAGTTAAATTTCCAATAGTAAATCTACTTTTATCTTTATCATCTTTTTCAACGTAGGTAGAGGTATTATTCTTTAAATCAATAATACGCAATCTACCATTATCATCATAATAATCTAAATTCAATAGTTCTAAAAAATCGGCTAACTGCGTATTAATTAACATGATATTGCCCCCTCTTTAACGTTGCATATTATAGCATAAAGTCATTAAATAGTAAACTTTTTATATAAAAAGAATATATATTGTTGTATAATTTATTTATAAGTAAAGTAGATATAGTTATGAATATATGGAGGCTTTATGGATATTAAAAGAAGTAAAAAAAGAAGAAATAGAAAAATAAAATTTAGTGAAAAAGAATATATTGAAAAACTATATATAAAAGATGGAAAAGCAATTATTCCTGTAGAATTAGAAAAACCAGATGATTTATATATGAAACATGATTATTTAAAAAGAGAATTATCTGATTCAGTATGCAAATATATTGAAGAAATAGCTTATATGATCCCAATTAATACGGATATTGAAATTGAAATACATTGTCCTAAAATAAGTCCAGCAATGCAAGAGAAAATGGAAAATTCAATAAAGAATAATTATGGAATTGAAATAGATGATGTTGATTATGATATTATGCTTCAAAATAGAAGAGCTTTTATAATGTTTCTTATTGGAATTGTTATTCTAGCAATTAATATTTTAGTTGATAAATATATAGACCCAGTATTATCTAATTTTATATGTGTAGTATGGTGGGTAGCTATATGGGATATGCTTGAGATTATAACGATAGATAAAACTGATAATAAATGGTTAAGATTGAATTACCAACAACTATATGAATCAAAAATATCATTTGTATTTGATGAAGATAATAATAGTAAAGAATAGTAAAGTAACTAAACAATTATTGTATAATATAAAGAATAATTGATATAATTAGTTAGTAAGATAAAGGAGTGAATAAAATGTTTAATTTAAAAGGAAGAGTTGCAGTTGTAACAGGAGCATCTTCAGGATTAGGAAAACAAATGGCAAAAGCATTTGCAGAACAAGGAGCAGATTTAGCAATTTTAGCTAGACGTGTAGAAAGACTAGAAGAATTAAAAAACGAATTAGCACCAATGGGTGTAAGAGTATTACCAGTAAAATGTGATGTTACATCTACAGAAGATATTAATAATGCAGCACAATTAGTAGAGCAAACTTTTGGAAAAGTAGATATTTTAGTTAACTGTGCAGGATCTTCAAAAGATAAAGGCGTATTAGAAATGAATGATGAAGAATGGGATTTTACAATATCTACAGATATGACTTCAGTATTTAAAATGACAAGAGCATTTGGAAATATTATGAAAAAACATAATTATGGAAGAGTTATTAATATAGCTTCTATGTATGGAATGGTTGGAAATGCAGAAATACCAACAATTGCTTACCATTCTAGTAAAGGTGGAGTAGTTAACTATACAAGAGCTGCAGCAGCAGAACTTGCACCTTCAGGAATTACAGTTAATGCAATTTGTCCAGGATATTTTTATACTGAATTAACTACTGAAGTACTAGATAGTGAAATGTTCCAAGCTTTTGCTAAATCACATGTTCCAATGAAAAGATATGGTAAAGAAGGAGAACTAAATGCAGCAGCAATCTTTTTGGCAAGTGATGAAGCAAGTTACGTTACAGGAGTAATTCTACCAGTAGATGGTGGATATACAGCAGTTTAATAGTGTAAATAGTGTCAATTGCAATTTACATTTTTGGAAAAATGATATAGAATTGAATTATAAGTAAATATAGGAGGTTATTATGGATCACAAAGTACAAAATGTTACACAATTATATGAAGATGCAAGTAACTTAATAAAAAAAGTATGCCAAGGTGGAGAAGCTAACAGCGCAGATGGTATTATTAATAACTTAAGTGAAAGTATTGAAAATTTAAAGAATTCTTGGGAAGGAAGAGATGCTGGAAAGCAAATTCAAAACATTGTAGAAGTTCATAATGCAATGGTTAATATTAGAAATGTTTTAGCAAAACTTGCAGCTGATGCAAGTGGAGTTGGTTCTAATTATCGTGAAATTCAAAATGCAAATGGAGCAGGATTAGAATCATTACCACCAATTTCTGCAGATGAAAAAGGACAAATACCAGAGTATTCTGATGATAGAGATACAATTGGAATAACAGATGCTGCTAATATAGGAAAACAAAAGATTGATACATCTGTAGAAAACTTTGAAGCATTTGTTTCAAGTGTTCAAAATAGTTATGATCAAATTATGAGTAACTGGCAAACAGGTACTGGTAGAGAACAAGCTCAAGCTGCATTCGATGATTTCATGTCAAATGCTGCAGCATATAAAGCAAAATTAGCAGAAGCATCTCAAAGTATCTCTACAGCTATAACTAATTACAAATTTTAGGAAATTGTAAAGATATGTCAATTTAAATTGACATATTTTTTTTTGGGAAAAAGTATGATAGAATAATAATAGATAAAAGTAGGTGAATAACATGATAGATGAGAATATTAGAATGTTGAATCAAAAAATCGGTAGAATCAGAATTGCCCAACAAAAACTTCAAAAAGTTGTAGGAGTTGCTGAAACAACATTAGCACTAATTAAATCTACAGAAAAAATAACGGAAACACAAATACTTGCAGGAGAAAGCATTGATCGTGGCAAAATTGAAGAGATGTGTGTTACTTGTGACACAATCAAATTAGATGCCGAAAAAACAATTGAATCATGTGAACATGCTATATCAACACTTACAGAACAAGTAAATTATTTAATTGAACTAAGAAACAGCGCGGGGGGAGGGGCATGATAGCAAATGGATGTAAATGTTAATGAAGACAGCCTAGAACAGGTAACTAATCTATTAGCAGAATACCCAGATCAACTTAATCAATTAAGAGCAACAGTAGTTGAAGCAAAACAAGCAGTTGATGATATAGGATCAGGGTCATTCTTCTCAGATTATTCAACGTCTGTTGATAGGTGTTTACAAACTTCAGAAGTACTGGAAGATAGTATAATTAAATCACTTGGCCTATTAAAGGTTTCTAGATCATTTGAAAGTGGAGAGACTACAACAATCTATGACTCATTCCACGGAGAGCAAAACTCACCTGCAGTTGAATTCTTTAAGAATTTATTAAATGGATTCACTAAAAAAGGATCAGATGCTGCCGAGAAACATATGACTGGTGATGACACTAGAATAGATAAATTTAATAAAGGTATGGAAAAAAAATTAGAAGACAAAAACAAAGATGCAACCTCTTGGAAAGAAAAACAAGAAGAACGATTTAAGAACTGGGCCGGAGATAACTATAATGAGAAATATAAATTCGGTAAAACATGGAAATATGGTACATTCGATTTATTTAAAAAGAAATTATGGGATTTTTCAGGAGAACTATGGGGCAAAGAAGGCTCTGTATCAGGTAAATATGGAACACTAGATGGAAGCGTCCGTGTAGGAGCGGCAGATACTAGTGCAACATTCAGCGTAGGACCAGACCATGTAAAACTTGATGCATCAGCATCTATTGATGGATTTAAAGCAGAAGGAAGTTATAAAACACCAGCACTAACAACAAAAGATGGACTTGAAGTTATATCTGCCGGTGGCGGTGTAGAAATATCTGCTTTACACGCAGAAGCAAAAGCTAAAGCAGGTTTTGGTAGATATGTAGATGAAAAAACTGGTGAGAAGAAATTTGAAGCAGGTGTTCAATTAAAAGCTGAAGCAGATTTAGTTAAAGCAGAAGCTAAAGGACAAGTAACAGTTGCTGGAGTAACAGCTGAAGGATCACTTGGAGTAAAAGTAGGTGTAGGAGCTCAATTTGATGCCGGTTTCACAGGAAGTAAACTTAACTTTAATTTAAGCTTGGCTGCCGGAATCGGAATAGAAGTTGGATTCTCACTAGACTTTGGAAAAGTCACGGATTACGTCACGGATAAAGTGTCCGGATTTGGAAAGAAAGCAGCGAGTTTCTTTGGTTTCTAGCAAGAGAAAGCGAATAGAATAATTGGAGGTGTCAATATATGGAAGAAAATGAAATCATTCCATTAGGATCAATAGTAGAGCTAAAAACAATTAAAGATTATGTAATGCTAATTGGAATAGATCAAGTAACAGATGGACAAAAGTATGACTATTGTGGCTGTGTTCATCCATTTGGTTTTTTAGGACTAGATAAACTACTACTATTTAATGCAGATCAAATAGAAAAAGTAATTTTCAAAGGATACTATGATGATGAAGCAAAAGAACATTATGAAGATGTAATTTGGCTACGTCAAAAAAAGGAGGATAAATAATGGATAATTTATTACCAATTGGAACAGTAGTAAGTATAGGTGATGAAACAAACGGATATATTCCAGTAGTAATTGCTGGATATGGTGGACAAAGTTCAGAAAAACAAATCTATGACTATATTGGCTTTGTTTTCCCATATGGATATATATCTAGAGATAAGATAATTATATTTGAAAACTCCTTAATACATGAAGTAATCCATAAAGGATATGAAGATGAAGATTATAAAGAGATGATTCCAGAAATAAAGAAAATGCTTGATGAAAAGAGAGGTGGCCAATAATATGACAGATGAATTATTACCTGTAGGATCAATCGTAAGAATTAGATTTTCTAAACTTAAGTATATGATTGTTGGTTACTATGTAAATGATATTGAAACAAAAGAAAGATATGATTATGTTGCAGTTAACTATCCTATTGGATTATTATCAGTAGATGATGTTGCAGGATTCTCTGCAGACTATGTTAAAAAAGTACTACATAGAGGACTTGAAACAGAAAATAGTAAAAAGTTCTTAACAGACTTAAAGAGAGAAGTTGAAAAAGCAAAAGCTAATAAGACTGTAGTACAAGCAGATAATATTCAAAAATTATATGAATAAAAGGTTCAAATGAACCTTTTTTTGATATAATAATATTAATAATAGGAGAAGATAATATGGAAAACGTTGTTGAGAAAATAAATGATTTAGAAAGAAGACTAGAAAAACTAGAAAAAATTGAACAAAGAAGAAAGATATTAACAATTATAAAAATATTATTATATTTAGCAATAATTGTTGTAATTATTGTATTTGGAATATATATGTATAATAGAATAATAGATACAATTGCCCCATATCAAGAAATTGTAAATAATTATAATGACACAAAAGATATTTTTAGTAATTTTATGAAATAATTATTGAAAAAAATTATAATAATGATATAATTCAATAAGTCGATTATTTATAAAAGAGAAGGGGAACTATTATGTGGGATTATATATTTGATGGAATAATTGATACATTAAAATTATTACCATTCCTATTTATAGTATTCTTATTACTAGAATTTATAGAGCATAAATTAAGTAAAAAAAGTCAAAAAGTTTTATTAAAACATAAGAAAAAAGGTCCAATAATAGGTGGATTATTAGGTGGATTGCCTCAATGTGGATTTGGTGCAATGGCTTCAAATTTATTTTCTGCAAAAGTAATAACTATGGGAACATTAATTGCAATATTCTTATCAACTAGTGATGAAATGCTACCTATAATGATCAGTAAAAGAGTTGATATAATAATCATTTTATCAATTATTCTATTTAAAGTAATGGTAGGAATAATTGTTGGATTATTAGTAGATTTAATATATCGACAAAAAGAAGATAAGCATAATCACATACATGATTTATGTGATGATGAACATTGTCATTGTGATGAAGAAAATATATTTAAATCCAGCATTATACATACTTTAAAAACCGCTTTATTCATATTGATTGCAAGTATATTAATTAATATAATAATATTTTTTGTAGGAGAAGATACTTTATCTAATTTATTACAAAGCAATAATATATTAGTATATTTCATATCTAGTTTAATAGGTTTAATACCAAATTGTGCTTCATCAGTAGTAATAACAGAAGTATATTTATCTAACTTAATAACAATTGGAGTTGCGCTATCTGGATTATTAACTGGATCTGGAATAGGTACATTATTATTATTTAAATCAAATAAAAATATAAAAGAAAATTTAACAGTTTTAGGAATAATATATTTTGTTGGAGTATTTATAGGATTTATTGTAGATTTAATTATTTAATAAGATAGAATTAATCTATCTTTTTATGTTATAATAAAGAAGAAGGTAGGTGTATAGAGTATGTATTGTCCAAAATGTAATGCTGATGTTACTGGAACTGAAAGTGCATGTCCTGTATGTGGAGTACCCTTTATACATCCAACTACACCTCCAACTGCTTTAAATGGAGCAAAAATGATAAATCCAGATAGTGTTGCACAAGCTGTTCAATCAGTTACAATTATTCGTTCTGAACCTAAAAAAGCAACATCAACATCTAATAAAAAAGAAAAAAAGAAAATTCCCCCAGTTATTTTAATAACAATAATACTATTTATTGGATTAGGAATCCTATATTTTCTTGCATTTGCTAATTTTAAACCTAATAGTGATAGTAATAAAAAAATAAATAAAACAATAATTAATGATACTAAAACAAAAAAATATGGTGGATATATATTCGATATTCCAGATGATTATAAAGTAAAAAAGACATCAGATGGACTAGAATTTAAAGGTCAAGAATTATATTTTATAATTGGAATTGATTATACAAATAATTTAGAATTATATATGAATAGTTATTGTTCAAAATATAATTTACCAGCTGAAAAAGCAAAAAAACTATATGGATATAAAGAATACTTATTATTTAATACAAGAGAGAATAGTACAAATGGATCAATTTATGTTACAAGTGGAAAAAATGATGAAATATTTGTTGGAATCATAATAAGAAAAGATAATAAAGTAGTTCAAGATGAAGATATTGATACTGTATTTAAAGTAATAAATACTGCCACAAGTAGTGATAAAAAAACAAAAGAAGACTTAGGAAAATTTGGAATAAAAATATATCATATAACACCAGTATTTATGGAGTAAAAAAGAAAATTATATCTAATTTGATTTATTATTATTAATATGATATAATTTAAACGTAATGAATCAATTAGTTATTCGCGTTTCATTACCGTGATGTATAATTATACATGGTTAATAATGATGAGAACCAAGAATCTCCTCATGAATAACAATACTAGCTATAGTAAATATAGTGGTAGTATTTGCTGTTCATGAAAGGAGGTTCTTTTTTATACCACAAAACATAAAAAGAAGGTGAGAAATATGAAAAAAGTAAATGAAAAAAATTATTATGATCAAATAAAAAATTGGAGTTTTGATGAATTTCAAATAGTAACAGAAAAATTAACTAATTGGGATATGTATGAAATTCTAAAAAGTGTTACAGATAAAAAATCAAAAATACTAGATTTGGGAACTGGAGGAGGAGAAAAGGTATTATCTCGTTTTCCAGAATATGCACAAGAAATATTAGGAACAGACTATTCAAAATCAATGATTGAAACAGCTAAAAAGAATCTAAAGAAAAGTAAAAGAACTAATGTAAGTTTCAGAATAATGAACAATCTAGAAATGAATGTACCAGATAATTACTTTGATGTCGTAGTCGCAAGAAACACAATAACTGATCCAAAACAAATAATAAAAACTTTAAAGAAGGGAGGAATATTATTAATTCATGGAGTAGATATGTATGATTGCTTAGAATTAAAAATGATATTTGGAAGAGGCCAAGCAACAAATGACAAAAAACCAATAAGTATAGTAGATTATGAAAATATATTAAAAGCAGGGTTCAATGAAGTAGAACTAGTTCCTCTTCATGTAAGAGAATATTTCAAAAACAAAGATCTATTAAAGAAATTTTTACTAAAAGTTCCTATCTTAGATGAATTTTCTGAAGATGATGGAGATTTTAAAGATTATTATTCTCCTGAAATTGAAGATAACAAATTAGATGAATATATAAAAAGAAATACAACAGTAAATGGTATAGTTTTATATAGAAGATATTATGGAATATTTGCAAAAAAGTAGTTGGCAGATGAAAAGTAATTATAATAAAAAATAAAAGGAAGAAAACTTCCTTTTTATAATGCTAAAATTGAAACAGCAATTTGAAAATAAACAAGTAATGCACAGGCATCAACTATTGTTGTAATAAAAGGACTTGCCATAACTGCAGGATCAAATCCGATTTTTTTAGCAACCATTGGTAAAGTACAACCAATTAGTTTTGCGAGTACTACTGTAATTGCTAAAGTACTACATACTGCTAAAGCAACCATTACTGTAACTCTATCAATAATTAATATTTTAACAAAGTTACAAACTGCTAAAACAATTGCACAACATATTGATACTCTTAATTCTTTCCAAATAACTTTAAGAATATCTTTAAATTCAACTTCATTTAATGACAATGCACGGATAATAGAAACTGATGCTTGTCCTCCTGCATTACCACCAGTATCCATAATCATTGGAATAAAAGCAGTAAGCACTGCACAAGCTGCAAGTTTATCTTCAAAACTTTGAATAATCTTTCCTGTAAAAGTTGCAGAAACCATTAATAATAATAACCATGGTATTCTTGCTTTAAATGTTTCAAAAATAGATATTTTGTCATATGGTTTATCTACTGGTAAGATTGCAGCCATCTTTTTCATATCTTCTGTTGCTTCTTCTTCTAATACATCAACAACGTCATCGATTGTTATGATACCAACAAGTCTTTTTTCAGAATCAACTACTGGCATAATATTGATATCATATTTTTTGAAGGTATTAGCTACTTCCTCTTGATCCATTGATGTAGTAGCATAACTTTCAATTGGCTGCATTATATCACTTATAACATCATCTTTTCCAGCAAATAATAAATCTTGAATTCTAATTATACCTTGTAATGTTCTTTTACTATCAACAACAAAAACATTATCAATAGTTTCATATTCGTCAACTTTCTTTTTAAGCATTTTAATAGCAGCATCAACAGTCATATTAGATTTTAATTCAGCATATTCAACTGCCATTAAAGATCCAGCAGAATCTTCTTTATAATTTAATAATATATTAATATCTTTTCTAGTATCTTCAGTACATTTTCTAAGTAATTTATCAACTATATTAGCAGGCATTTCTTCAAGTACATCAGTTGCATCATCTGAAGCCATCTCTTCAATTAATTCTACAGCTTCTTTATCAGATAAGTAATTTAATACTTCTGTAGAAATAGTTGTATCAAAAAGTCCAAATACTTCAACTGCGACATCTTTCTTTAATAATCTAAATAGTTTTACTATTTCTTTAGTATCAAAATCACTAAGTATTTCAGCAATATCACTAGAATTCATATTAGCTAGTTCAGTTTTTAATATTTTATAGTTCTTTTCTTCTAAAAGATCTTTAATTCTTTCTTCCATAAATAACCTCCAAAAATGATAATATTAAATTTCGACGGATAAGACGGTTCCATAAATTATCACTCCCTTCAGTTTTTTTCCATTTGAATATACTCCAATTTTAAAAAAATATCAACTTTTTTTAAAATAAAAAAAATATTTTACATATATGTTATAATTATAAAAGAAAAGAATAAGGAGTACTTAATGAAGATGGAAGAACTACTAATAAAGGCAAAAGATAAATATAGATTATCATGTGCATTATTTAATAATAAAAATGCTAAAGCTATAATATTAATAATTCATGGTATGGAAGAACATAAAGAAAGATATTATGAATTTGCAAAATATTTACAAAATAACAAATATATAGTATTAATAAGTGATATGAGAGGTCATGGTAAAAATGCACCTAAACTAAGTCATATATCTGATAAAAATGGAGATAAATTATTAGTAGATGATATTATAGTATTAACAAAATATTTAAGAAAAAAATATAAAGATAAAAAAATATATATATTTGCTCAATCAATGGGAACAATTATTGTTAGAAAATTACTACAAGAAAATAGTAATAAATATGATAAAGTAGTATTATCAGGTTATCCTATTCCAGAGAAAAAATCTAAAATAGGAATAAATATAACTAATTTCCTAATTAATATAAAAGGACCAAAATCTTATTCTAAATTAATTACAACAATATCATTAGGAAAATTTGTAAAAGCAATTAAAAAAAGAGAAGAAAATGAAGATTGGTTATCATATAATAGAGATAATATAAATGATTTTAAAAATGATAAATTATGTGGAGAAGAATTTACATTAGGAAGTTATAATGCATTATTTAAATTAGTATATGATATATCAAAACCAAAACTATATAAAAATGTTAATGAGAATCTAAAAATATTATTAATATCAGGTAAAGATGATCCAGCAACAGGAAATAGAAAAGGAAGAACTAAGTCTTTAAAAATACTTAAAAAAGCAGGATTCAAAAATATAGAAAAAGTATTATTAAATAATATGAGACATGAGATATTACATGAAGTAGAAAAAGAAAAAGTATTTAAAATAATATTAGAATTTTATAATAGAAAATAAGAAGGTGTCAAAATGACAAAAGATGTTGAAC
>Ga0326513_10002341_pt1 | contig 14034 bp, 10 predicted proteins | sample 2_2465_0518_D_FD_203654 | JGI IMG/M metagenome (GOLD analysis project Ga0326513, IMG submission 203654) | Bovine rumen microbial communities from UC Davis, California, United States - 2_2465_0518 | ecosystem: Host-associated > Mammals > Digestive system > Stomach > Rumen | place: USA...
ACTCTCGGGCAGGCCTTCCGTCACGGTACAGGTTCTGATCCCATATTCACAATTCATATTTGCGGAGCAGTCCGGGCACAACTGCCTGATCCACACGAGCGGAGGAGGGAAAGTCAAAACAGTGATGAAGATCGGGGATCTAGCCCGGTCATTGCCGGACCCTCCGTTTTTTCAGTGCCACAAGAGTTACCTTGTAAACCTCGGTCATGTCAGCAGAGTGAACAGGGAGCTGTCGATGTTTGAGATGAAAGGCGGCGGAGCCGCCTACATCCGCAGGGGGAGCCTTAGAACCGCGGAACAGGCCTTCCATAAATATATGTTCAGCCTTACGCGGGAGCAGGGAGGAGGATCATGAGGCAGTTACTGACCCGAAGGATCTCCCCGGCAGTCGCATTCATTTTGATCTTGCTGATCGCGCTGCTGGCCGGCGGGACATTGGTCTTCGGGGGGAAAACGGGCCGGGCGCATGTCAGTACCATATCGGAAGCGGTAGTTACGGTGGATGGTGAGGGGAAAAAACTTGCGCTTCCGGCAGTTTTAAAAGATCTGTCCGCCGGCACAGAGGTCACGGTGTCTTTTTCGGTGTTGGCGGCGCCCGGTGATGCGCTGCTTTTTGGAAGTGTCTATGCACCGGTCACTATTTTGGCCGGGGATGAAAAGATCTATGAATACGGTGAGGAAGGCAGTTATCCGGGATTCATGAACGACCCGCCGACACTTTACGATTCCGTGCTCCTGCCGTATGCGGGAGGACGGGAAGTCCCCGTGAGGATCATATACCGGTCGCCGCAGGAGCGCGGCAGCCTTTCGATCCATGCGCCCGCAGTCGGAGAAGAACGGGAGATCACCCGGATGCTTATGGAGCGCTATGGCCTGCAGATGACACTGGCTTTGCTGAGTGAATCGATCCCCGTTTATAATCCGGAGAAATACTGTGATAACGTAGTGGTTGGCGCGGCGCTTGGATTTTATATTCAGACAGCCCGGGAGGAAGGAGTGAAGATCAGGGTACGGGTGCAGGTTCCCGCCACGAACCGTGATATTTCAGATGCCAGTCTCTGTGTGATCTTTGGAAATCTGCTGGAAAATGCAATAGAAGCGTGCCGGTTGGTGAAAGGGGAACGTTTTATTAAATTGTCTGCCAGAGTAAACGGCGAGATGCTCTTTATCACGATGGATAACTGCTCGCCCGGCGGCAGTGTTCAGAAAAGCGGGGGACTGTTTGCATCGGGCAAGGGGGCGGGCAGAGGCCTGGGCCTGAGCTCTGTCTGTTCCATTGCGGAGCGGCACGGAGGATCTGCTCGGTTCCGGGATGAGAACGGTGTGTTTCAGTCAGAAGTGTGTGTGAGACTTTAACTATTCAGCGGAGCGCAAATGAATATTTTGATTGACAAATCCCCCAAACAAGGTATGATTAGCGAAGGGAATGATGGTCTCCCTTGGTAATAACCTAAACCGCTTATCAGAGCTGATGACGTCTGCATGTAATACTACACGTGCGGGGGTATCAGCTCTTTTTTGGTCCTCCTGCTAAGAAAAGGAGGGCTTTTTTATGTTATTTAGTCTTGCGTTGATACTGCTCATCGGAATGACAGCAGGGTGGCTGTGCTCAAGGGCCAAGCTTCCGCCGCTTCTGGGAATGCTGCTCGTCGGCATTGCGATCGGGCCGTCATGCCTGAACCTGATCGACTCGTCCGTGCTGGATATCTCGTCTCAGCTTCGGAGGATCGCGCTGATCATCATCCTGATCCGTGCAGGCCTGGGCCTTAAGATCGAGGATCTTAAAAGGGTCGGGCGGCCGGCGATCCTGATGTGCTTCGTCCCCGCGACATTTGAGATCGTCGGTATGCTGCTTCTGGCTCCGCCGCTCTTCGGGCTTTCTACCATTGAGGCGCTGCTTCTTGGTACGGTCATCGCAGCGGTCTCTCCGGCGGTCATTGTTCCGCACATGCTCAAGGTCATGGAGGAGGGGTACGGCGTCAAAAAAGGGATCCCCCAGATGATCCTGGCAGGGGCGTCAGCAGACGATGTATTTGTTATTGTGCTCTTTACTTCGGTCTGCGGGATCGCTGCGGGAGGGAGCTTCGAGGCGGCCGGACTTCTGCGGATCCCGACATCTATTATCCTGGGGATCGCCGGTGGCGTTGGCGTCGGCATTGCTCTGGCGAAGTTTGTGGAGAATGTGGAGCTGAGCCTTGAGAAGACCATCATCCTGTTCCTGGGAACGGCCTTTATCCTGGTAACAGTGGAAGACGCGATGACAGGGATCATCGGCTTTTCCGGCTTGATCGCTGTGATGGCGATGGGAATGGTGTTTGCTGCAAAGAAGGCGGACTCAGCGAAGGAGATCTCCGCCGGATTTTCCAAGCTGTGGACGGCTGCCGAGATCCTGCTTTTTGTGCTGGTGGGCGCTGCCGTGAACATTCAGTACGCGTTCAACGCCGGAGCTAAAGCTGTTCTGCTAATATTCCTTGTGGTCCTCTTCCGGATGGCCGGCGTAGCGGTGTGCCTGATCGGAACAGAACTGAACAGAAAAGAAAAACTGTTCTGCATGTTCGCCTATACACCAAAGGCGACTGTGCAGGCGGCGATCGGAGCGATCCCGCTGTCCATGGGGCTGGCCTGCGGGGACGCTGTCCTTACGACCGCGGTCGTGGCGATCCTGTTTACGGCGCCGGTCGGCGCTTTCCTGATCGACTGTACCTACAAGAGCTATCTGGATGGCGAGGAGGAAGAGCTGGTTATGCCTGTCCTGCGCCCTCAGAGCGATGCAGAATGATCGGAATATTATGGAAAAATTTACCGGCCTCCCGCCTTTTTATTGGCGGGAGGCTGTTTTTTTACATTTATAGGCCGAACGTTGCACAAGATTAACTCCCAAATATTTGAAATTCGTGTATACTGAATTGTAAATGCGCGCCGGGAGAGATTTCCTGCGCAGCGGCCCGCCAAGAGGGTCTTGAAATAGATGAGGTCAGAATGAGAAAAAGAATAATACAGACTTTTGCCGTCCTGGGGGCGGCGGCCGGTCTTCTGGTCCTTCTGTTTTTTGCCGTGAAGACGAAAAGGCTTCAGGTCAACAGATGGATCGTTTCCGATATAGACGTCGTCGGCGTTGATATCTCCGAGTACCAGGCGGATGTCGACATGGAGGCGCTGCGGGAACAGGGTATAGAATTTATATATATGAAAGCAACAGAAGGAAGCGGACATGTCGACAGCAGATTCGCGCAGAACTGGGAGAACGCGCAGGAATGCGGCATTCCGGCGGGTGCGTATCACTTCTTTTCCTTCGACAGCCCGGGTGAGATGCAGGCTGAGAATTATATCAGCGCGGTCGGAAGTCTCAAGGGGAAAATGATCCCGGCGATCGACGTGGAGTATTATGCGGACAAAAAAGACAATCCCCCCGAAAGGGAGGAGGTTGTCCGGGAACTCGGCAGATTTATAGAGGTGCTGGAGAAGGAATACGGCGTAAAACCGCTGATCTACTGCTCCAGGATCATATATGAGAAGTATCTGGTGGGCGAGTTTGACGAATATCCCAAATGGGTGAGGAGCATTTATTATCCCGTGACGTTCGAGGCGGGAAACGACTGGGTCGTATGGCAGTATTGTGATACGGCGGAGCTGGACGGATATACGGGAGGGGAACGATGTATAGACCTCAACGTCCTCAAGAGAGGACTTGGCCCGGGGGATCTAATGATCGAATGAATCTGCTTATAAAACCGCAGTGGCGGGTTTCTACATACTATCATCACTATAAAGGAGGAACGTAGAAATGGTTTTTAACAATATCCTCGAGGCAATAGGGAACACACCGATGGTCAGGCTGAGCAGAATGCCGGAAGAGGGAAGCGCGGATGTATTGGTCAAGATGGAGGCCCTGAATGTGGGCGGCTCCATAAAGACAAGAACAGCGCTCAATATGATCGAGCAGGCGGAAAAAGACGGCCTGATCGGAAAGGATACAATCCTGGTGGAGCCGACCAGCGGAAACCAGGGCATCGGCCTTGCACTGGTCGGTGCGGTGAAGGGTTACAAGACGATCATCATCATGCCTGACTCCGTCAGCGAGGAGCGCAGAAAGCTCGTCCGCCAGTACGGGGCAGAGGTGATCCTGATCCATGACGCCGGCGATATCGGCGCCTGCATTGACGAGTGTCTCAAAACAGCGCTTCGCATGAGAGATGAGGACCCCAGGGTATTCGTGCCGCAGCAGTTTGAAAATCCGAATAACACCCTGACCCATAAAAAATATACCGCGCTGGAGATCATGGCGCAGGTAGCGGGACCGGTGGACGGCTTCTGTGCCGGGATCGGTACCGGCGGAACGATCACAGGGATCGGCGAAGTGCTCAAGGCGCAGTATCCCGACATTGAGATCTGGGCTGTGGAACCTGAGAATGCGGCGATCCTGGCAGGCGGGACGGTAGGGACTCACCTGCAGATGGGGATCGGCGACGGGATCATTCCCGAGATCCTCAACACGAAGATCTACGATGATATCTATGTGGTGACGGATGAGGAGGCCCTTGAGACATCCAGGCGCCTTGCCAGGGAGGAAGGCCTTATGGTCGGGATCTCTGCGGGAACAAATGTCGCGGCCGCTCTCAAGCTCGCGAAAAAGCTCGGCAAAGGCAAGACTGTGGTCACAGTGCTTCCGGACACTGCGGAGAGATATTTCTCAACACCGCTGTTTGCGGAGTGATCAGTAATCTGTGCCCCTTTTTTACGTGCTTATTTATGTAAAGCGCTGGTCACAGAGATAAGATTAAGCATATTAGAAGAAATTTATGATATACTTGTGACGGAATATCATTAATGATGAAGCAATGTCATTATTTATTCTCTGAGAGAAATCCTTTCCTTATTAGTTGAATTGCAGGGAGGCATGAAAAATGGCAGATAACAGACCGCGCGGCAGAAAAAGAAACGTGACCGGACAGGGATCCGGGGTACACCTTCGCGGAGACGGGCTCGGGACCGGTCCTGTCGGATCGGGATCGTCCGGAAGAAGAGGCTCAGGCGGCGGACAGAGAAACGGCAGAGGCATGGGAGGCCTTCCGCTGATCGTTCTGATCATTATCGCATTGCTGGGAGGCGGCGGCTCTCTTGGCGGGCTCCTCGGCGGGGGAAGCAGCAGTGACGGCGGTTATTCCTCTACGGGAAACAGCTGGAACGTGGATGAGGATTATTCTGCCAGCTCAGAAAACAGCAATATCAACTATTACACAAGCAATTACAGCGGAAATGGCTCACTTTCCACCGGCTGGACCGATGAGAACGCGTCCCAGACGGACCTTGACAGCGAGGTGGCGTCGGGATCGAGAGAGAAGTTTACGAAGATCAAGGGCGGCGGCGAAGACATCGTCACGATCATGGTCTACCTGTGTGGTACCGATCTTGAGTCCAGAAGCGGAATGGGAACATCGGATCTTCAGGAGATGGCGGCAGCCAATTTCGGGAGCAATGTAAATCTTCTGGTCTACACCGGCGGATGCAGCAGCTGGCGCAATAATATCGTCAGCAATAAGGTAAACCAGATCTATCAGGTCCTTCAGGGAGGCGTGAAATGCCTCGTCAAGGATGCCGGCAAGGCGGCGATGACGGATCCGGACAATCTCGCAAGCTACATTCAGTGGGGCGCGAAAAATTATCCGGCAGACCGCTATGAACTGATCCTGTGGGATCACGGCGGCGGCTCAGTCAGCGGATACGGCTACGACGAGAAGTATAAGAGCAGCGGCTCGATGACTCTATCCGGGATCCGGAAGGCACTTGAAAAAGGCGGGATCAAGTTCGATTTTGTCGGATTTGACGCCTGCCTCATGGCAACGGCAGAGACAGCGCTGATGCTGGATGAGTACGCGGATTACATGGTGGCCTCTGAGGAGACGGAGCCCGGCGTAGGCTGGTACTATACGGACTGGCTCAATGCGCTCGGCAAGAACACGTCGATCCCGACACTGGAGCTCGGTCAGAAGATCGTGGATTCCTTCGTGGAGACCTGCGGCAGAAAGTGCCGCGGCCAGAAGACAACTCTTTCCGTGACTGATCTCGCCGAACTTTCCAATACGGTGCCGCAGCTGTTCAACAGCTTCTCGAAGGCGGTCAGCACGCAGATCTCCAACAATAACTATCAGCAGATCGCGCAGGCGAGAAATCAGTCCAGAGAGTTTGCGGCCAGCACCTATATCGATCAGGTCGACCTGGTGCATCTGGCGATCAACACCGGACTTGAGGAAGGAAATGCGCTCGCAAAGGCGATCCGCAATGCAGTCAAATACAACAGGACATCCGCAAATATGTCCAACGCGTACGGGCTCTCCATCTACTTCCCTTACAGGAGCAGCGCGAAATATGTGGACAGCATGTCCAAGACCTATAATGAGATCGGTATGGACGCCGATTACACGACAGCCATCAGGCAGTTTGCAAGCCTTCAGGTGAGCGGCCAGGCGGCCGGAGGCGGCACGGGAAGCCCTTATGATTCCCTCTTCGGGGATTATGCCGGTCAGTTCTCAGGTATGGACAGCACTGGCACGAACGATCTGATCAGCACGCTTTTGACAGGTTTCCTGAGCGGAGATTACAGTTCCGTATCCGGCATGAGCTCCTCGGGCTCCTCTTTCCTTTCGGACAGAGCGCTCTCTGAGGAAGATACAGTGCAGTACCTGCAGGACCACCACTTCGACGCGACGCAGCTCGCATGGGTCGTCGAGGACGGCAAGGAGAAGATCAAGCTCACCGAAGAGCAGTGGAGCATGGTCACAGATCTGGAGCTGAACACTTTCTACGATACCGGCAGCGGATATGTGGATCTCGGACTCGACAATGTGTATGACTTCGATGAGCAGGGAAATCTGATCGCGGACGAAGGTAAATACTGGATCTCAATCAATGGTCAGCCGGTGGCCTATTATCACATGGACACACTGGATGACGGCACTACATATACGATCACAGGACGGGTTCCCTGCATGCTGAACGGCCAGAGGACTAACCTGATCCTTGTCTTTGACAGCGCAAATGAGAATGGTTATGTGGCCGGCGCGCTGTCGGACTATAGCAAGGACGACGAGATCGATGTGGTCGGCAAGGAAATTACCGAGCTTGTAGCAGGTGATGTCATTGAACCGATCTGTGACGTCTATAACTATGACGGCACCTATGAGGACAGCTATTACCTGGGAGATCCTCTGACTGTCAATAATTCGGCGGATGATCTCACGATCAGTGATACGGCCCTCGGAGAAGGAACGGCACTCGTGACGTACAGATTTACAGATATGTATGGCGCAAATCACTGGACAGAGACTATTAAGAGATAAGTAGTTGGATTTAAGGGTCCGGGGAGCGGGAGTTCTCCGGACCATCTTTTTGAAAAAAATGGCTAATAATAAGAAGAAAAAGTATGTGAGAATGGTCCGCTGCCCCAACTGCGGCGCGAGCTATGAGATAGGACTTCTGCATTGTCCGTATTGCAAGTCGGTGGATGATTACCAGGACGAGAGCGAATATCTCGAGGATCTGGACGAGCTGAAGGACAAGCTGGAGGATATGCCTGAGGATGTGCTCCGTGAGCAGACGAAGATCCAGACGATGGAAGCCGCGAAGGACTTTCGCAAGATATTCCTTATAGTCGGCGCTGCGGCGGCTGTTATTTTGCTGCTTTTTGGCGCGGGCGTCTTTATTGACAAGGTCGTGATGGGTAACAGCGATGCCAAGATGAAAGAGAAAGCGCAGGAGGAATATCTGTGGAAGCAGGAGAATTTCCCCAAGCTTGAGGAACTTTACGAGGCGAAGGATTATGACGGGCTCCTGGAATTTCTGGACAATACAGACAATCCGGGGATCTATGACTGGGACCATTACCCCTTGATCGAGGGACTTCTGCTCCTGAAATACCTGCCGGGGGATATCAGCAGCCTGGAAGATCTGGAGAGGAACAACGAAACGGATTCAAGTCATTATCTGGACGTGCAGGCTTTTCTTTTCAGAGACGAGCTGGAGCTTCTGTTTTTTGACTGCAGGAAAGCGGAGTCGGAAGACATAGAGACCATAAAGGGAATGTCCGGGGAGTATCTGGAAGATCTCGAGACGAGATTTGCACTGACGCCGGAGGAGCTGGAAACGCTCGAGCAAAAGGCGCGGAAGGACATGGGAAGCTTTTATCTGAGCGAGTGCAAGGAATTTTTGAAGAACCGGTGAGGGAAAGACGATGAAATGTAAATACTGCGGCGGAGATGTAACACTTAATGATCACTTCTGTCCCCATTGCGGAAGGCCTGTGGATCAGGCGCAGCGGCATCAGAAAGAGATGCAGCAATATGAGACTGAGTTCGAGGAGACGAAACAGGAAGCCATAAACAAGATCGCTGTAAACAGCGGAGGCGGTACAGCTGTGGGGATCCGGCTGGCGATGATCGTCGCCCTGTTTGTCGCTTTGATCGTTATAGCCGTCAACATGGACAGTTATTCGATCAATCAGAACAGAGAGAAAAAAGCCGCGAAAAAGAATTACGATTCTTACGTGGAACAGATCGAGCAGTATATCGCGGACAGGGATTACGCGGCGCTCTATACGTTCGGCAATAAGCATGATCTTACGTACAATGAAGATTTCAAACAGTACAGAGAGATCTTCTACGTTGCGGGGGATCTTGCGAATATCATCCGCGCGCTGCAGGAGACCGCCTTTATTGAGAAAGATACGCGGGACCTCTATTATGCGGAGAACCTGAGCAAGTATATCAATGAATATTACGACTATATTTTGTCAGAGTCTTACAAGAGCGGGGCGGAGGATCCCGAAAAGATAGAAAAGGTATATGGCGAGACAGAGGAAGAGCTGGCGGTCCTGCTGCAGAAATACCTCGAGCTGTCCAAAGAGGACACGGATTCCCTCGAAGGACTCTCCAAAAGCCGGAGGACGGTGATGATCGAGGAGGCTCTGGACAATAAGATCGTCAGTGTGACCGGAGTAGGCCTGTCAGATATGAACAAGGTCGAGCTGCCGGCGATCGGAGCAACGCAGGAGGCGGAACAGTAATGGCAAAATATGTGAGCAGGGCACCCAAAAGGCCCAAAAAATCGAAAGTCATCATTTTCCTCAATATAGTGATAGGACTCCTGGCCGCGCTTGTCATCATCTGCCTGATCGGACTTGTCTCTTCGAACCGGGACAGCTATTACAACCGTAAGTTCGGAGATTCGTATTCGTCTTATAGTTTGGAAAGAGGGGAGTATTCGGAGCTCATAAACGAGTATGAGCGCGATTACGGTATACTGGGAATGGTAAACAGCGGCTATGAAGACCTCGCCGCAGTGGCAGAGTATGCGGAAGCGGCGTTCCGGTATAACGCTTACCAGAAGGCCGGCGACACCGAAAGAGCCGCCAAACAGAAAGCCCGGATGGATGAGGCGGCCGGGAAAACAGGGATTTACGAGCCGGAGCTCCTGAAGATCGACCTTATACTGAACAGATGATATAAGAAAGACTGTTTCGGAATGGCTTTTGTTTGTCATTTGCAAAAGAATAGTCTACAATATATTTTGTTACAGTGTTGTTAAACGGAGGATCACGGACGATAACATTATGGATATCAATGATTTATATGATGCAGGCGGCGATATAGTCGATGCGGTCAATGACGCTGTGAGCCGCAATGACTTCTCCGGCCTGAGTTCGACTATCAAAAAGACGGTCAAGGAAGTCTCTGATACGATCCAGAGAGATGTCAGAGAGTACAATGAAAAGAACCAGAGGGAGGATGTCCGCAACAGAACGTACAGGAGTACGGCAGGACAGGGCGGCTCCCGCGCTTACGGGAATGACCCTTACGGGAGATACAGGACCGGAGCAGGCGGCGGATACGGACAGAGAATGAGCAATGCGGGGCAGCCCGCGAGGAAATATTCCTCCAGAAAGACCCCCTTCTTCCAGAAAATGGTGAGCAAGCAGTCCGGCTGGGGCAAGATACTGGGCGGTATTTTCGGATTGTTCATCTCAGTGCCTATGCTGCTCAGCAATCTGTTCAATCTCTTTGCGGTAGGGATCAGCGGGGGAGCGCTCTTCGGAGTCCTGGCGACAGCGCTGATCGTGGCTGGATGCGCATACTGGTTCATAACCGGCAAAAAGGACAATGAGCTGGCAAAGCACTACTATGAGTACGGCAAGGCGATCGGCAACGCCGAGTACATTGACATTGCCAAGCTCGCCCAGAAGACCGGAAGGACCAAGGAAGAGGTCCTGGCCGATATCAAGGCGCTGATGGACAAGAAGGTGTTCTCGGAGGCGTGGCTGGACGACCAGGAGACCACGCTCATGCTTACCGATGAGATCTATAAGCAGTATCAGGAGATCCGCGCGCAGAGCGAAGCGCTCCGGCAGCAGGCGGAAGCCGAGCAGGAGACCGACGCGGACCTTCCCGCCAATGCAAGAGAGATCATCAAGGAAGGCAGAGAGTACATTCAGACGATTCACGACCTGAATACGGAGATCCCCGGTGTGGAGATGTCAGAGAAGCTTTACCGGCTTGAGAGCACTATGGACAGGATCGTGGAGCAGGTGAGACAGCACCCCGAATCCGCTTCCGAGCTGCGCAAGCTGATGAGCTATTATCTTCCCACGACAGTGAAGCTCCTCGGAGCATACAAGGAGCTTGACAGGCAGACCGTCGGAGGCGAGAATATCGCTAAGACCAAGCAGGAGATCGAGGATGCGCTCGATACGATCAACGACGCGTTTGAAAACCTTCTGGACAGCATGTTCCAGTCCATGGCGTGGGATGTCTCTTCGGATATTTCCGTAATGCAGACGATGTTCGAGCAGGACGGTCTGACCGGCGAGCATATGACAACAGAGAGCGGACAGAGCGTTCAGCAGATGGAGCGCCAGGTATACGGTACGACCCTTACATGGGGGGACGAAGAGGTGACCAGCCAATCACAGGGTCAGGCGCAGGCACAGGCGCAGACCAAACCCGAATAATGATCGATCTTTTGGAACCAGTCAAAATATAGTAAAGCCTTGGTAATAAGGAGAAAGCAGGAATTATGGCAGATAATAACATGGATCTGAATTTTGGCCAGGATGATGCATTACAGCCCGCAGGCGCAGCTGCACAGGCGGATCCCTTTGCGGATCTGACCGCAAGTGCACCCACACTTACTTTCGGAAGTGAGGCGGAGGCGCAGCCCGCACCCGCTCAGAAAGAGGAAGCGGTTCCCGACCCGGAAGAGAATATTCTTACGCCTGAGGAGCTCCGCATGGTCGAGGAGTTCTCTAAAAAGATCGATGTCACTGATTCAAAGGCGATCCTGACTTATGGTGTCGGGACCCAGAAGAAAATGGCGGATTTCTCGGAAAAGACTCTGGACAGCGTCAAGACGAAGGATATGGGAGAGGTTGGAGATATGATCACCGGCCTTGTCACCGAGCTCAAGAACTTTGACGTGGATGAGAATGATAAGGGCATCATGGGCTTCTTCAAGAAGAAGGGCAACCAGATGCAGGAAATGCGGACCAAGTATACAAACGTTGAGAAAAACGTGGAAGCGATCGCTGGCGAGCTTGAGAAACATCAGATGACCCTGCTCAAGGACATCGAGCTTCTGGACCGCATGTATGAGCTCAATCTCAACTACTATAAAGAACTCACCATGTATATCCTTGCCGGCAAAAAGAAGCTGAAGGAAGTCAGAGAGACCAAGCTTCCCGAGCTTCAGAAGAAGGCTGAGCAGTCCGGGCTTCCCGAGGATGCACAGGCCGCAAGAGATCTGGCGGAGCAGTGCGACCGCTTTGAGAAAAAGCTCTATGACCTGCAGCTCACAAGATCTGTCGCGATGCAGACAGGTCCTCAGATCCGTATGATCCAATCCTCTGATCAGGTAATGGCCGAGAAGATCCAGTCCACGATCGTGAATACGATCCCGCTGTGGAAGAACCAGATGGTCATTGCGATCGGTATCGAGCATGCCACTCAGGCTGCCAAGGCTGAGAGAGAAGTTAATGAAATGACAAACGCTCTGCTCAGAAAGAACGCTGAGAAGCTCAAACAGGCGACTGTTGAGAGCGCGAAAGAGTCTGAGAGAGGTATTGTGGATATCGAGACGCTCAAGCATACTAATGAGATGCTGATCTCCACGATGGACGAAGTTCTCGCGATCCAGACAGAGGGCAAGCAGAAGAGAGCTGCTGCGCAGAAGGATCTCGCTCAGATCGAGGCCCAGCTCAGACAGAAGCTTCTTCAGGCCAGCAGAAGCTGAGAAGATCCTGCAGTCAGGGAACGGACGGAGGACTGATCTGCTGAAGGCGGATCACCCGGAATGTAATAATTGATATCAGCCAATATGTGCGTTATTAACACAGCCGGAATCCTCCGGCTGTGTTAATTTGACAGATTTAGTGACTTTTGTATACTTTTTTGATCACTTTGGATTGGAAATTTTTCTTAAATTATGGTAGATTTATTCGTGCCTATGGTGTAGTATATTAGGTACAGTAGCAATAATGTAATATTTGTAAAGAAGATGTAATAATATTACGGAGAGATTCGAGAGGAGAAAAGATGAAACGGAGACTAGTTCTTCTACTGGCTTTATCCCTTGCTCTTACTTCTTTCCCTGTCGCCGGAGCAGCAGCTGCAGAAGCAACTGATCCTACTGCGATCGAGCAGGTGGCAGTGACCGAAGAGAAAGACATCGAGGAAGAGGCCAGCACAGCAACAGTAAATGAAGATTCCACTGAGGACGCGAGCGCTGAAGAGGCAGCAGTTGTAGCTGAGACAACAGAGGCAGCAGCAACTGATGAGGAAGCCGAGGTCACTGAGACAACAGAAGCTGCGACTACAGAGGAGACCGCACTGGTCGAAGAACCCGCGGAGACCGAGGAAGAGGAGTCTACAGAGGATGCGGATTCTGCAGCTGCAGCAACCACCACAGAGGCGGCCGCAGTGGAGGAACCTGAAGAAGTTATCACTGCTACAGTAGAAACGGAAGCGGTTGTCAAGAAAGAGGCTGCAGCAGCTAAGACAACAGGCAAGACCGGCTGGGACAGCAACTATACCGCTTATTACAAGAATGGTAAAAAGGTCACCGGACTTCAGGTCCTGAAGGATAAGAATGGAACAATGCGTACATTCTTCTTTGATTCCAAGGGCGTGAAGAAGACCGGATGGGTCACCATCGACAATAAGAAAACTGTATGCTATTTCGCAGACGACAGATGGCCTTCACTTCCCGCAGGCGCAATGCTGACAGGTTTCAGAAAGATCGGAAACTATTGGTTCTACATGGCTGATGGTACCTATGCGAAGAAACACAATGTTCCCCGCGGCAAGCAGATGACAGGCTGGCAGTATATCGACGGAAAGACCTACTACTTCAAGGAAGGCAGCAGCAGCTATCCTACAGGCGCTGCATACACCGGCTGGAAGACAGTAAACGGTAAGCTCTACTTCTTCGCTAATTCCAGTTATACGAAGCTTCATGAAGGCGCAATGCTGACCGGCTGGAAGCATGTAAACGGTAAGGATTTCTTCTTTGCTGATTCCAGATATCCGAGCCAGGCAAGAGGCACTCTGGTCAAGGGACTCGTAAAGATCAGTGGCAGATACTTCATGTTTAATAAATATGGAATCCATGTCAAGGGATGGACAACATATAACGGAAGACTGGCATACTATGATTCCGAAACCGGCAGAGCTAAGAAGGGCTGGCATGATAAAGGCAGTGCCCGTTACTACACTATGGAAAATGGTCTCGTCAGATATGGCTGGATCAAATATAACGGCAGACTGTATTATCTTGATCCCGCTCAGGGCGGCAAGATGGCTACCGGCTCCGTGCTGATGGCCAGCGGCAAGCTTATGTTCTTCGACGCGCAGGGTCGCAATTCGTATACAACAGGCTGGCAGACAGTAGGCAATTACTCCTACTACGCTTATTCAAATGGTACATGCGCACGCAATACGACTATTCAGGGTGTTAAGCTTGACAGCATGGGCAGATCCGAAATGTCCGATA
>Ga0326513_10002342_pt1 | contig 14033 bp, 17 predicted proteins | sample 2_2465_0518_D_FD_203654 | JGI IMG/M metagenome (GOLD analysis project Ga0326513, IMG submission 203654) | Bovine rumen microbial communities from UC Davis, California, United States - 2_2465_0518 | ecosystem: Host-associated > Mammals > Digestive system > Stomach > Rumen | place: USA...
CTCTGAGATCATCCTTCAATGTGATAATCTCATCAATCGTATTATGACCTATTAGAGTTTGAGGTCTATATGCATCTGAAAATCTCATAGTTTTTCCTATTGTTTTCATTATTTATTCTCTTAGAAAAGGGTACTTTTAGTGTTTAAACTAAGTTAGACAAAACAGAATTGAACTCAAGATCTCCGCGATTTTAAGGTGTTTTGAAAATATTATGCAATAAAATAAAACCCGTAACATTAAATAAACCACATAAAATCAAGGTTCTTTAAAATTGAACAAAGTACCCATGAGAATGGTACTTTCCAGCAAAAAAATATTCGTTAAGTTGTTGAAAATCTAATCCATCGGCCCCATTTATTATATCGAGGAGAGATATCCTCAATGATTTTCGGATGGTCCGAAAATCTTTTTCAAACAAGGCGAGATGCCTAAGGAAAATTAAAATGACTAATCTATTATTCAGTAAAGATCCATTCTTTGATCTATTCGACTTTGACTTTGATCAGTTACGTCCAGAGAGACTTTTATCCCTAGACGACAAAGTGCAACGTTATCCTCTCACAAATCTAGGTCGTGATAAAGACAACAATTTAGTAGTTGAAATTGCTTGTGCCGGTTTTAGTTTAAATGAACTAAGTATCCAGACCGAAGACAACATGATCGTTATTAAGGGTCATCATGAGGAAAAAACTTCTGATGTTAAGTACATTCAGGAGCATATCAGCTCTACTGATTTTACACGAAAGATCTACATGATTCCTTTATACGTAGGTGGTCAGATCACTGCTTCTTTAAACAACGGTATTTTAACTATCATTGTTAAACCAGTTGAGGAGAAGAAACCAAAGACCATTTCTATCATGGAGGGTTTACCTTTTAAGAAACAGGAGAAACTTGAAGACAATCGAACCAAGGAAGAACTTGACGAGATTTACGAGTTAAATGCAGGTCATAAACCTGACGAAGAATAATAAAAAGGCCCTTACGGGCCTTTGTAAATATTCGAAACGGAGGTATCAATGTTTATTGATATGTTTGATGAGAAAGAAGAAATAGTTGAAAGCGTAAAGCCAAAAGTTAAATCGAAATCTGTTCCGGATATTATTAGATCATATGTTAAGATTAAATTAACAGTTCCAACAAATTTTGGTACTGAATACATTTTAGCCAAAAAGTACTCTTCAGATACAATGAAGGAACTCCTTAATGATCTTAAAGGCCATAAAGTAAAAGTAAAAGGAAATTCATTGTTCATAGAAAATTAAAGGAACCTTTCAGTTCCTTTTCTTTTAATTTCCACCTTTAATCTTAAACTTGAACAGCATTGGTTCACTTTTATTGTGTAACGGATTCTTCTCAATACCAAATCTGTTAAAGATAAAGTAAGTTGGCTGGCCATTATTAGGATCTAAAGCACTTTGGATTGTGCATGTATACTCAGCAAAGTAGAAACTACATCTTGACTTAGTCTCACTATCCTTTAGTCCCACATAAACATTATCATCGCTCGGATCGGGGTTGATATAATAACGAGTTAAACCTACTCGAGTTGTATTTAAAGAGTAATGCTTGCCCTGATTATCACCGCCGATATACTCGGTCAGACCCATTACGGAAGCATGATATCTAAATGGCATTACTACCCATGACTCATAAGTTCTAATATACTTAGAATTTGCCTCTAGAATGCACTGATTTACCTTTTCCGAGATGTTGAAGTAATTCAACTCAGAATTCTTAGGGTTATCTAGATCTAGGACACCACGGTCAACACAATTGTTCTTTAAGAACTCTAAGCACTTAGCATTCTCACGATCATTGGCATTTGCTCTTAACATAGTACAGATCTGGATATAAGCATCCTTGCCATACATCTGGTAAAGATCCTGAACCATCTCCTGGGTGATTCCGGTTTTAATCGGAATACTATCATAAACTGCTACATTCTGACGCAATACTTCAAGAACTGGAAGATCGTTACCGTTCTCATCTTTCTTATTACGTAACGCAAATAAACCGCCGGTACTACCTTTAATATTCACAAAAGCTGCGATCTGTCTTGGGAGACTAGGTAATCTTGTCTGTTGGAACATGTCGTTAATAGACATGTTTTCGTCAGTACTTTGAACGTTTGGATCTGTACTACCATCTGGATCAGGATTTCCAAACGCATTAGGACCATTTGGACCAATCTTTAATTCTTCATTCATTTATTATTCCTCTTTATGAGTACCTAAAGCTTTATTGTGCTCTTTCTGCTGTTTCTTGGCAAAATTCAGACAGGTATCTACGGTAGCAATGTCACCGGAAGTTGTACCGGAGGTTGCACTGCCATCAGCAATACCGCTATCCTCCTGAAGCTCTTTTTGCTTGATTCTTTCTTTTAAAATCATATAAAATTTCTCCATAAAATTTAAACTATTTATATAAGGAACTTGACTAGTAAATACAAGAAAGTGATAATAAAAGGAGACATAAAGTGAAGCATCCTAGATTAGATAATTTTCCTAAATTTTTTGGTCTTGATACTGCGGAAGTTAATGGTAAGAAATTAAGATTCTTTTTATCAGAGTATAGATTTTCAGAAGCTTTACAAAGATTTGTTTCATTTCTTTATTTTGTGGATGATAATAGTGCAGAGGAAGATACGGATAACGCATTTTTCGAATACTTAGATCATAAAACTGAAGAATCATTGAAAGATCTTAAATTCCTAAAGGTTTTTATTAGTGGGGATTTTAAAGATAAGCCATTTGATTTGCTGGATCTTAATTACAAAAAGAAAGGCGAATTTCTAGGATCAGATAAAGCAGTGTTTTCGCAAAATGAAGATGCTTGGAATGCTGACTTCTTTTATAAATTGAAACGTGGAGAGATTTACAAGGAAAGCCCTTATGAGAAATGAGATTAAGGTATTAACACAAGGTAAAAGTTCAATGAAAACTAAAATGTATCTAACAACAATGATTTTATTTTTGGTTCTGTGTTGTCTGATGGTGCCAGTACTGGCATCCCCAAGTAACATTAAACCTGAGCCGGAAGTAATGTGGACTGAAGGTAAAGTAACCGAAATCAAAGATGGTGATACTTTTGAAGTCACAATCGGCGATGACGTTCATACCTGTCGTTTGCTTGGCATCGATACACCCGAAAAATTTAAAGGCCGTAAGCTAAATGCGGATGTTAGAAGAACCGGCATTAGATCAATTGTCCACTTGGAAGCTGGTTTACAAGCTTCCGAGTATGCAACTAATTACTTCAGTAATCGCTTTACGCCAGAAGCTTGGATTCATATTGCAGAAAGAGATCTTTATGGTCGAGATCTTTGCATTGTAGCTTCCAAGGACACTGAACCAAGTATTCAGGGTAGTTATAATTGTCACGTTCTCTTAGATGGATATGCTGTTTTCTATAAAGATGGCAAGAACCTGAAGAAAGTTTATCGTGATGAATTCAAGAAGTGCGAAGTTAAAGATAGCGGACTTTGGGAAACATTTCCAGTCCTCATGGAGAAACTAAAATAATGTTAATTAAATCATTCTACGATCCAGAGAGTTTTCTATGCTATCATCTGGAGACTGAAACTATAGGTGACGTGAATGTTTACACAATTTCAGTTTTACATAGTGGCAAGATGATTATTGTCGGTCAGTACAAAGTAGATAGAAAAGACGTCGAAGACAACCATTATTCAGAAGCTGAAATAGTGGAAAGTTTCATCGAAGTCTTTAATGAACATCAAGAAGAAAAGAAAAAGCTTCAGGATGCTTTGGATAAAGTAGATGATGTTATTGACATAGGGGATTGTTAGTTGAAGTACGTTACCATAGATCCTTATTATGATCTTGATTTTTATAATGAAACCCTTGACGCCTTAAGAAACAATAAAGTTAGGTTTTCTGAGTATATCAGTATCAAGAATCCTTATCTATGGTATTTTGAAGTTGAGGATGATAATATTCCTAAGTTTATCAACTTTGACTTCTGTCCTAAACCTGAGGAAAAATTCCTGATATCTAAGGTATATCCTTGCATTCCTAGTGATGAAGTTCCATTGTTCAGAAGACATAAAGGTAATAATATATGGCCATATGTTTTCAATGACTGTTTTCAGGCCGTTGATGATTACTGCTGTCTTTTTAACCTGAAGTCCAAAGAACAGGGTACCGAGCTCAGCAAATCTTTAGGTAGAATTTATTACTTAGGTAAGTATTATTCGAATAAGTATCGGTTATGTCTAACTACTAACCCCAATATTAGGAATTTTGTGCCTTCTGAAGACATTCTGAGTGAAATCAAAGATCCTTCTCCTTTAGAATTGTTGAGAATGGAAGCTGATTTCAACTTCAAGGTTCTTTATAGTAAAGAAAGAATCAAGAAGTTTAGCATAACACCTTATTTTGAGAAAGGTATCTTTGAAATTCCTAGTGTTCAGGTTCAGGATAAGAAAAAATATTTTACGCTGTAGTTGCCAAAGTTTGTAAATCATTTTATAATAAGATCATAGATTTAATTTAGGAGACTTGATTATGATAGTACGTGAGCTTGTAAGTTTATATGTTTATGACCAGAAGTTTTTAATTCTTCACAAGGGTAATAAGAAATTGTTCGAAGGAATCAATGAGGATATTCCTGAGGAATTAGGTGATCGTCATATAAACTTCTGCAAGACTAAAAATGACGTTGTCATGATCAGTGTTTACTAATTTGAGTGAATTTTGCTTCCCGAAAAGTGTAAATATGTTATAACTTTTCGAGAAGTTTTTGAAATTGTTTGAGATGTTCGGAGTTTTTGAGAAATGAAGATATTTGTTGATAATATTCCTGAAGGTGTTAAATCGATAACCTTCGATGTTTCATTTCATAATACTTTCGAAGGCGGACATATGTCCGCCACTAAGGAAGTTCTATATAATCCTGAATCTAAAGTATCTACAGATACACGAGCTGATTCTGAAAAACCTGAAACTCTACCTGAAGTCAATATTGATGATCGTCCTCCTAAGGAAATACCGCAGGAGATGCAGGATATTAGTTTCTAGGATAAGTTATGTTCAAACTTAACATAGAGTGTACCAAGGACATCTCTGAATTACATATAAACTTTACTGACGGTACTTCTGCAGTAGTTGAGAATACGCCAAAATCTAAATCCGATACTCCTTTGCCTAAGAGCCCTAGACATAAAAAGGAACCAGAGTTGGATGATGTACTCAATGCAGATCCTCGTTTTAAGGATTATGAATACAAGGAACCTGTGCCAGTTATTTCCGAGGAAAAGGTAAAGTTACCGGAGATTCCGGATGTAAAGCGAGAAGTTAAAGTTGCGAATGAGTTACAGAATTTAGATTTTTAGTTGATTTTTTACTTAACTTGTTCTATTATATAGAAAATTTCGATTTTTGGAGAAAATTATGAAAAGTATTTTGGGCCTTGATATAGGCTACGGGGACGTAAAGATTTGCTTTATTTCATCAAATGGCGAGATAAAGAACGTCTGCAAGTTTCCGTCAGCCATTGGTATTACTAAGAAAAACGAGTATATTTCGGATTCACGAGTTTACGAGTTCCATGATAATGCTTACTACGTAGGTGATGATGCTCTAAAGTTACCATCTGAGAACTTAGTGGACATTACTGAGTATAAGAATTTGGAATTCTATGCCCCTCTATTTGCTTACAAGGCAATCCAGATTATCGGCGAAAAACCTGACTATATTGCTACTGGTCTTTCTAAGGCACAGTTACAGAATAGTGGTTACTTCAAGGATGCTCTAACTGATTTCGAGGTGAACGGCGAGAAATTCCACTTCGATAATCTCTTCGTCCTACCACAGGGTGCTGGCTCTAAGTTAGCAATCGACAAGTACGGCGCTGATTTCCCTAAACCACAGACCGAGTTTACCGGCAGTTCAACTTACGTAGGTGTAGATATCGGTATGAATACTATCGATGCTTTCCTAGTATCTGATGGTAAGACCAACCCTAACTTATTCGAGGGTGTAGAGCATGAGGGTGTTATGAAGATTGCCCGAGCTATCGCCAAGAAGGTTGAAGCTGAACATGGCCGTAAGATTTCCTTACAGGAAGCAAAGAATATCCTTCTGACCAACACCTACAAGTTACGTGGTGAACGTTTTGATTTCTCCGAGGCAATCCGCGAGATTAAGAAGGACTATTTAAAGGGTTTGATGATTCTTATTGAACAGAAGTGGCCGGGTGAGATCGACAAGTCTGATTTCATCTTCCTTTGTGGTGGTGGTTCTTCCTTCTTCAACAGTGTTCCAAATGCCAGTGGCGTGGATTTCATCCGTGTTCCTAAGAGTCACCATGAGTTCTACAATGCTATTGGTTTTGCACAGTGGATTCAGGATAAATTTGCGAGTGATATCAAGGGTTAATAACCCTTGTTTTGGAGATTATTTGAATGTTTAATGAAAAAGTTCTGGCAGTTTTAGGCCAGATTAACGGTATTACAGATACTGCAATTATTAAGTATCCAACAACCGTTACATATAATGAAGATCAGGATGTTGCAGTTTGTTTTGATGTTTCTAAGCTAGATGGTGATCAGTTTCCGGAGATCCCTTTATTCAATAACTTAAGCAAGTTCCTTAATACTATTAAGTTATTCAAGAAACCAACATTTTCCTTTACCGATAATCAGGTGGTTATTTCCGATGGTGTAAGTTCTGCAGAACTTACTCTGGATAACAAAGCCTTGATGGAAACCTATGACAAAGACGACACCCAGTTTAAGAGATCCATGGAGATCCCGAGTGTTGCTGAGTTTGACCTTAGTGTAAATGATATCGGTTCCTTAAAGTCAGCTTGTAATGTTTTCAAGGAGCTTGAGCATATTACAATTACTTCAAAAGATGGTGATGTCTATATTTCGCTGGATAATACAACTAAGTTTAATTCGAAGTCAAGCAGTTATAACATCAAGAAAACCGCAGAGACTTCAAAAGAGTTTAGTATTTCATTACCTGTTAAGAAGTTTGTAAAGCTGCCACCATCAGATTATGTGGTCAGAATCAAGTACAATTCTGCAAGAGATTCTTATCGTGTAATCTTTGATTGTAAGACAATTAACTTACAGGTAATGATGGCAATTATCGCTAAGTAGTTGCTTTTATTTAAAAAATTAGTTATAATTTCATTAGTTAGGAGGTAAACCCTCCTAAAGAAAATCCTGAAAACCTTAGGATTTCATTTTCAGGATTCATTTAACCGAAATCTATTTTTCGAATATTTTTTAGGAGTTTTTTATTATGGTTGATATTTCTATGTTCAATTTCGACGCTATGTCTCAGGCTAATGGCAATCCTTTCGAGCAGGCTAACAATAAGTATTCTCGTGACGAGAGATTCTATAACGTTACTAAGGATGATAATGGTAATGGTGGCGCTATTATTGCCTTCCTTCCAGATGTTGATAAGCACATGATTCAGAAGGTGTACAAGATCAATACCACTATTACCAAGAATGGCAAGAAGCGTTTCGTATCAGAATATTCACCAACCACTATCGGTTTACCTTGTCCTTTCCAAGAGAAGTGGGCTGAGTTATACAATTCTGGTGATCAGACTGGAGCAAGAACTTTTGGACGTAATCAGCGTTATATTGTAAACATTCTGGTTATCAATGACCCCGCTAAGCCACAGAATAATGGTAAGGTATTCTTATATGATATGTCCCGTACTATGGCTGATAAGTTACGTGCCGCTCTGGAACCATCTGAGCAGGACATCGCTTTTGGTGCACAGCGTAAAGAAATCTTCAACCCTCTAAAGGGATGGACCTTCATATTAAAGTGCAAGAAGGGCGCTAATGGTATCATCTCTTATGATGATTCTGAGTTCCGTAAGATGGATGGTGATAATAGCGTATTTGGTCCAGTTGATGAAGCAAATATTCAGGCAACTGCTGAAAAGGCTGTTAAGTTCATTCAGGAGAAGACCTACAATTTGGGTGAGTTCTTAGATCCTAAGTCATACAAGACTTACGACGAGCTAAAGGCTAAGCTAAATTGGGTAACTTTTGCCGATGCTACCGCAACTCCTGCAGTCGAGAATGTCCAGCAGGTTCAGGTGGCTCCAGCTCAGGTTCAGACACCAGAAGTTCAGGCTGTAGCTCAAACCCAGTCTGCTCCTGTCCAGACCCAGACACCTCCAGCACAGCCAGCACAGCCAGCTCAGTCAAATGGCGGTTTTGATGTAAATTCTTTCATCAACGCATTATAATCAACAATCTCGAAGGGAGGTTAACCTCCCTTCGATAAGGAAGGATAATATGATTCTAGTAGATTTTAGCGCAATTATGCACCAGATGATCTACGGTGGAGTAATGGCGGCCAAGCCAAAGAAGACTAACGGAATCTACAACACTTCCGAATTCATAAATGTAACTAAGAACCTTATCCTAGGTGAGTTATTTTCAGTTTACTCAAAGTTTATTCGTTATGGCGAGATGGTTATCGCTTTGGATACCGGATCTTCATGGAGAAAAAGAGTTTACGGATCTTACAAATCAACCCGTAAAACTGCTAGGGAGAAATCTGAAATCAACTATCAGGAAGTCTTTATTGAACTCAATCGCCTAATTGATGTTTTAAGAGAACATACCCCATGGAAGGTTGTGGATGTTCCTGAAGCTGAAGGTGATGATGTTATCCTAGTTCTTGCAGAGGAAAATGGTAAGAAAGGTATTCCTACTATGATTGTTTCTGCAGATAAAGATATGATCCAGGCTCAGAGATACCCTTGTATTCAACAGTATAGTCCAACCCAGAAAAAGTTCTTAACCGCTGAACAGAAAGCTGAAGGTGACCTGTCTAATGATAGTATGCAGGAGTGGCTGATTGAACATGTGGTCTTAGGTGATACTAGTGATGAAATTCCTAGAATTACCGATGGATGCAAGTTCAGCAAAGAGTTCTTGGAACATCTTGAAAGCAAAGGCTTGGGTGATCTAGACATTTGTGAATTTGAGGATGATAATGTAAAACGTGAATTTGCTTTAAATGGATTCACAGTACAGAAAGTTAATGCCAAGGGTCAGGAACTAGGTCTTAAGATTTTTGATAATCCTAAGGTCGGTGTAAAGACAATTAAGAAAGAAGTTCAAAAGTACGGATCTCTTGAAAATTGGGTCAATACATCGAAGATCCTTAGAAAGCATTTTGAACGTAATAAGGAACTGATCTTAATGGATTATATTCCCAAAGACATTAAAAATGCAATTATCAGGAGTTACAATGAGAGCAGTTCCGAATACCATGAAAAGGAATTTGCGGAATATTGTAGATCAAATAATCTCGCGAGATTATTATCCGAGTTACCGCCAAATTTCAAATCATCGTTAAGTGTTGATTCGTTGTTAGAAGGTTGGTAGAAATTTAAGGGTTATCAAAGATAACCCTTTCTTTTTTTAATAAATAATCCATATTAGAGGAGTTTATATATGGATTTTAAATTTTACGTTACATTGAACGAGATGTACGAGACTTTAGGCGAAGGTTTTGATAATACCCTGCAAAGTCTTTCTGAAGGTGTTATTACCGATGAGTTCGCAGCTTTCAATCAGCTGGATGAGGATTTCAAAGATCTTGATGCTGCAGAGTTTGCTGCTAAGAATAATGCTGAGTGGATTACCACAAAAGGTGGCCACCACGTTTGCATTACTAAAGGTAAAGATCCTACCATTATTAGCGGTAAGTTTAAAGGAACTAAACTCAAGGACATGAAGTTTAAAGCTTCGGAATTGTTTGGTAGGGTTAAGAATAAAATCAAAGATAAAGTTAAAAACGTTACTGATAAGGTTAAGGATAGACGCTATAAGAGGGCTATCGTGAAGAATGATTGGGAAGATCCAGATTTAGATAATTTACCAGATCATGATGTTACTAATTCCGATAAATTCATCTCTCATGGAAGGATGCGCCCTGACTATAGGAAATATGACGGCATTGATGTTCGTCACTTAAAGGATGTCAAGGATGAAGATCTCAATAAGATTAACAAAGTCGCAAAGTCCAAATATGGTTGGGAAGGGAGTAATATCAAATCAGCAATTGCGAAATCCATAAACAAACACTTCAACAAAAAGAAGGGAATGAAAGATACTACTCAGGATCATTTTAACCATGAGTTTGACTCATATTATAATAAAGACTACAATGCGGACAAGCGTCGCGAAACACAGAAATATGAAAAGGCCTTAAAGGATGCCGAGAGTAAGGAACATATCGGTAAGCGAACCAACGATCATTTGAAATTTAAAGGATCTAAAGGCTATTGGAAGAATGCTAAGACTGTGGGTGATCTCGATAAAGAAGTACTAAAAGATCCGACCGCTAAGGATGCTCGTAAACGCGATATCGATATTAAATATGCTAAGAATGATTTATTACGCGCACGTCATACCAGAAATGGGGATAAGGAATCGAGGAGAAAAGAAGAAGTCCCTAGGGGGCTCACTGATGATCAGATCAGAATTTTGAGATGGATGCAATCACATAAACGATAATTATTGTTTACTGAAAGGAGGCTTAGCCTCCTTTTCTTATCTCGGTATAAATAGTACAGTTTAAAGGAGAAATACGATGTCAAGTATTCAGCAACTGTACTATAAATCTTCTCAGAATGATGAAGCATCCGTTGCCAATTTTGCGAAGGGAAATGCTCATGACAGATTACAAGATACTAAGTTAAATCTCTTGGAGAACAGATTAAACGGTCTGAGAGATTATTTCAGAGAACACGAGAACGAGTTTCCACAACATGAAATTCATAGAAATATAGGTGAGTTATTCTTCAGTGCCTTACCTATTGATGATTTAGGAGCAAGACTTTTAAATGGTGATTATATTGGTAAAGAAGATCACCCATCTTTCTATGCTAAGATGAAGAAGTTCTATGATCAGAAATACATCAAAGAAAGAACTTTCAATAATTGTGAGGTAACAGGTGAACCACATGACGTTATCACTCCTACTTCAATTGTATCAACTACAGACTCAGAGAATTACCTAAAATTAGGCAGAATTAGTACTCTAAATGATTGGCATGTTGTCTTAAGAACACGGATCACAGAAAATGATATTACCAATGAAAGAGTGATCTTTGAAGCAGAGCAAATCAAGCTACAAATCAAGAAAGTAAACGGTGTAAACCGTTTCGTATTCAGTGTATTTGGTACACCGCATACTGGTAACTTTATTGTTGCTGAGGGTTGGTACTACCTCAAGATGTTCTTTAATGGATACCGTTACATCTTTGATTACTCCATTGCTGAAGAAGATGGATATATTACAGATGCTGCCGAGGTCAACTCTGAGCAGGTTTATCCATTCGATGTATACCTGAAGAACGGTACATTTGAACTAACACAGACCTACATCGTAAATGAAGCCGATTATAAGTACGCAGGTATTCCAGAGACTTATACTCGTAAGTATAATTTCTTCTGTACTGAAGATGAGTATCAGGCTAGCCTAGATGCTGAAGGAGTTTGTGCTAAGTTTGTTCTAAACGATAATTATATCCGTTTACCTAAGGTTAATCTGATTGAGGGTACATCAGACCTTGATAAGTTAGGTGATTTAGGTGCTTTAGGTGATATTGCTGACGATACAGGTTTCCAGACAGGGAAATACTACCTCTATATCTGTGTAGGCAACATGGTTAAAGTGGAGTCAGAGGTTAAGTTAACTGAGACCTTGTTAAATCCATACCAGATGTTTGATGTTCGTACTAGTACTAAAGAGATCCAGAATGCTTCATGGTTATTACAGACTAGAGGTTGGAATTCTGGAGACGTTTATGAAAGTGCTTGGGAAGAGTTAACATCACGATACAGAGATAACGATCAACGAGTTAAGAGTATCGATGATAATTACGGTGATGATGACTTTGTTATTAACCGTGATGAAAAGACCTTCAGACTACCTCAGACTCAGTATTCTTTACACGAGTTAGTTGAGCACAAGGTTAATACATACGGTGAGTATTGGTTATATTCAGACGGTTTTGTTCGTATGACAGGAAGAAATTCTGGTGCTCATCAGAACTTCATCACCTTACCTTATCCTAATATGCTAGATAACAACTACGAGGTCACCCTAACTCAGGAAGGCAATGATGCCAGTGCTCAGTATGCAGTTTATAACAAGGGTAAGTTAGGTTTCAATATCCGTGTAACTAGATACGCAACTTGGAGACAGTACAACGGTGCTAATAATGACAACCTCTGCGACGCCGATAAGGGTTATACACGTGCTTTAAGATTTGAAGTCACCGGATACGTAGATAACCGAACCAAAGTATATTACTATGTAGGAGCAATTGTTCGAAATGCTGGAGTGGTAAATGCTTCTCAGGTATTAAATGAGATTGCTAAGTTCAAGAGAGACGTTAGAGTAATTAAGACCTATCACAATGGTCCATCTTGGTATAGAATTTGGTCAGATGGATGGTGTGAACAAGGTGGTTATATTCCTGCAGGTGCTGATGCAGAATTCACAGGTACTTTGTTAGTCCCTTATGCCGATACAAATTATAGTATAGGATTTACTAACCTTGGTGATAATTCATCTGGAACTGCGACAGTTTGGCAATTTTTAAAAATAGCACCAAAAACATCTTCCACGTTTGCTTGTAAACGCATAAATTTTGAAAGAAGATGGGAAGCAAAGGGTTACATAGACCTAACTACTATCAACTTTGAGTCAGAGTCAATTTACGGTATTTCTAATGCTCAGATGGACGGTATTCAGAGAAAACTAGATGCTCTATTTGAACAGATGAAAGAATACATGGCGGTCAATAGTCAGTTAAAGGTATCAGAAGAAGTTCCTCGCAATCCTGATGAAGATACTCTATACGTTATTACTGATAATACCGAAGGTTATACCTCTAACGGAAACATCTCAGAATTACAAGAAGGGTTCAGAAGTCTAAAGACTCAGATGGAGTTACTAAGAACTCAGATCAAGAATAATAACGTTGATAATATCGTTATTCCAATTTCTGATGAAGAGAACCTAGAAGGAACTCCAGTTGATCCGGTTGAGGTAACAGATGATAACGGAAATACTGAGACTCATAATCTAGGTGACGTAGTGGAGACCAAATAATGAAGAAAATCAAGTTATTAGGAAAAACCTTTTATAATTCAGAGTTCTTGGATATGGAGAATATCCAAGATATTAACGGTACATTCCTACAAAATTATCTCGATTATGGGATGATTACAACCCAAGGGTATCCTGATTTACTCATTCGTAAGGGATCATACGGATGGGTTCCTTCTGGATTTAAGGATGGAAAGAGACATTACGAAAAGTATGTATTTAAGAGGGATTGGAAGTTCTCAGAAAATAATGGATATCATGATTCAGCAAATATTCGTTACGTTATGGGGTTTTGTTTTGCTCCAGAAGGTGTTGATGATTTGACCGACGTAGTTCAATGGAGATGTCGTTGCAATCAATTAGATAGTTCATATTTCGGCACTTTTGACTTCTCCACCCATGCGGACGTTAACAGTATTTGTCTAAATTATTCCACAAATACTTATGATTTTGGTACAAGTAGGAATCAGAGATGGAAGTATACTCTACCTATGTTTTATGCTTTATACGATGCAAATAAAAATGTGTCTATTATTCCAATAGAAAAGATCAACATTTCTTATGATTGTTTCAACGTTCGAGAAATATCCACGAGAGGATACGCTGAACCTGAATCCTTGAGTTACTTTGGAGGGGTTAAACCCATCATAAATTTACACTATACTGGAAACGGTTTGACTTTCTCAGGTACTCCTAGTATTGCTAACGGAATTGTTGACTTTACCAAGACTAACCCTATCACTTCTTCCTTAAAGGGTTCAGAACTCAACAAATATACAGTCTTGAAGTTTATCAATCGAGTTAAGTTTACCAAGAACTCTGGAGATTTTGTAAACCTTTACGGAAATGATGGTATACGTGTTAATGCATTCAAATTGGATGGAAACTATATGGATT
>Ga0326513_10002343_pt1 | contig 14029 bp, 13 predicted proteins | sample 2_2465_0518_D_FD_203654 | JGI IMG/M metagenome (GOLD analysis project Ga0326513, IMG submission 203654) | Bovine rumen microbial communities from UC Davis, California, United States - 2_2465_0518 | ecosystem: Host-associated > Mammals > Digestive system > Stomach > Rumen | place: USA...
CAAAGCCGAATGGTGGCCACTGTCTGATTTGCCACATCTCGCATTTGACCACTATGACATTTTGCAGGATGCTAAATGTATGTTTGAAACAATAACCAAAAACAGGTCCTGACTATTGAACCATAATATATTTTCGCCTTACGAACATAGAGTTCGCAAACGGTATATATCTTTGCACCAAAATTAGAAGTTATGCCAACGAATAAGAATGCATTAATAAGGTACAAGTACTTAGACAGGCTACTGTCAGACTACCACCATTTTTACGACATTCATGATCTCACAGAGAAAGTGAATGACATGCTTTATGAGGACGGATTTCCAGAAGTGACCCAACGTTGTATCGAGAAGGATATAAACACATTGGAATATGCGCCGTTCTCAGCTCCTATAGAGCGTTTTAACAAGAATGGAAAGCGTTGTATTCATTATGAGAACCGCTCTTTTTCGATATTCAAGAAGGAGATTAGCCGCGAAGAGCAGAACCTTCTTCGTGAAGTGTTAAGTACGATTGGCCAGTTTGATGGTCTTGACAACTTTGGCTGGCTTGAAGATTTCAAGATCGGACTACATATTGAAGAGCGTAGACAGATTATCAGCTTTAGCAACAATCCATATTTACAGAATTCAAATCTGCTTGGAACTCTCTTTGATAACATTTCAAATGAGGTGGTTATAAAGTTGTCATACCATACATTCAATGACGAGACTATCAGAAGTATCGATTTCCATCCTTACCTTCTGAAACAATATAATGATAGGTGGTTCCTGCTTGGTGCAGCAGATAGCGACCAAAAAATTCTAAACTTTGCTTTAGACAGAATAGACGATGTGGAATCAATGCCTGAAAAGAAGTATATAGAATGTCCTGATGACATTTATGAGAGGTTCGAGGATATTGTTGGCGTAACCTTATACGAAGAAAGGCAGTGTGAGCATATTCTTTGCTGGGTCAATGATTCTTCGAAAGGTTATGTTAACACTAAGCCAATTCACGAGAGTTACACTCCGCTGAAAGGCGATAAAGAGCAAGAACTGCACAATCAATATCCAAAATTAGAAGGTGGAATGTTCTTTAGCATTGACTGTATTCCCAATTTTGAACTGATTCGGGAATTGTGCTCTTTTGGAGGAAATCTTGTTGTGCTTTCTCCAGAATCTATCAGATCTGAAATTAAGGATCGACTTCTCAAGCATGTAGAACAATATCAAGATTAGAATGGATATAAATTCTCAGGAACATATAAAGGCAATAGCCCCCGAAGTGGCAAAAGCTTATCAATTGGGCAAGGAACAGAAATATGCTGAAGCGTATAATGTTCTTGTGCCACATTTTGAAGCGAAAGAAATACCATCGTATTTCGAAGAGCCCTGTGGATGGACTATTTACCGATACCTGAAGAATAATGAAAACAAGCTCTCTTCATTGGAAATAAGAAAGGCCTTGTCCTTCTATCTTTCCTTTGCATCATGCAAACCAAGCACATTACATTCGTGTATCATGGTCCAGGCCGCCAATCTTGAGAAGAAGCACGAAAACGATTTTAGATTTGTCGAATTCTGCCAGATGTGGAATCTGAATAGTCTTCGCGAAGAAGATTACATTGCTGCAAAAGGAACAACGGAAAGCGGGAAGAGCATTGAATTTAAGTCTCTGGCGGAAAACGTAGCCACGAGACTATACAAAGAGTTGAAATCGCGGCATACAGAAGATTTCGTCACTCGACTATTCCCATTCTTTCTGACAGTTAAGGAGAAATGTCCCGAGAACAGATTTATTGGCATGTATATCGCTCAGTTGTATTATTGGCAAAATAACAAGGAGAAAGCCATTGAAGAATATAAAAACATCTTAAAAACTGCACCTGAGTGGTTCGTATGGAAGAACTTGGGCGATATTTGCGAGGAAGAGAATGTTCGCATCTCATTATACTGTAAGGCCATGACTATGATGGGAAAGGACGAATACGTAGGTGATGTCCGTCTTTGTCTTGCTAAACTGCTATTGGAAACTAACAAAGAGCAGGCAGCATTTGAGATAGGGAAATACATGAGCACCTATAAAGAAAAAGGATGGAAAATCGCAGGTGAAGTTTATATGCTCCAAAGCAGATTAAACGGTGTAGTCCCTTCAAATCAAGCACAGAAGTTTTACAGGGATAACGTAGAAGAAGCAGAGAACTATGTTTATTCCGACATTCCTCTATATGAACTAACGTATAATGGTGTTGTAACCAATAATGCCGGAAGAGAGAGGGCAAGTTTGGTAAACAAGCAGAAGAAAATGTATATTCGCACATCACTTACTTCTCAGTTGCGGAAAGCATCAGTAGGAGAAGTGTTCCTAGTACGAGTATACCAACAAGACAAAAAGCAGATTGCTTTGACCATTCATCCATCTGGCAAAAAAGTTGAGGTAACTCCCAAAAGACAAGCTGACAAACAGGTTGGAAACTGCGATATTGCGACGATAAGTGGTATCGTGTCACTTCCTGCCCAGGGAAGCTTTTGTTTCATAGACCACCAATACTATGTCCCAGAAAAGCTTACAACAGCTAATGATTTGAAAGAAGGTGACAGAGTGAGTGCCAAGGCAAAGAAAATGCCTGACGGAAGGTGGAGAGTCGTTTCTATTCTAAAAAATGCATAATATGGTACTGACGACACAGCAACAGCAGGCTTTAAAGGCTATAACTGAGTTTCTGAACAGTGATATACCCGTATTCATATTGAAGGGATATGCGGGAACTGGTAAGACAACCATAATTAGCCAGATTATATCTGAGATTAAAAAGTTTGAGAAGTTGCCTCTACTTATGGCTCCTACAGGAAGGGCTGCAAGAGTGTTGGAATCCAAGACTGGTCATGAAGCGTCAACTATACATCGGATGATTTATGAGTTCGACGTTATTGAAACAAAAGAAGATTCTGACGATATACGGTATATCTTCCCGCTGAAAGATGAGGAAGACCTGGCAAAAGACCATATATGCATCGTTGATGAATCTTCTATGATTGGCACAAGGGAAGTCCAAAACGAGTTGTTTGAATTTGGCACTGGAAGTCTGTTAAGCGACCTGTTGACATTTGTTGCGCCACACAGAGGTGGAAAAATCGTTTTTGTGGGTGATCCGATGCAATTACCGCCTGTTGGTGACAATAAGTCCAATGCACTTGATGAAGACTATTTCGAGAAAATCGGATTGAAGGTTATGGTATCAGAGCTAACTGATGTTGTTCGCCAAGACAATGGAAGTGCTATACTCAGTAATGCCATGAAAGTGCGAGCATTACTGGAATCCTCACAAAGAAATAACCTTGTATTTGATAGAAAAGAGAACGAAGTGCTGGACACAGAAGGTTATAACATGCCTACACAACTGTTGTCTATTTACCCAAAGCCAGAGATAGGTCAATCTGTCATTATCACATACAGCAATCGACAAGCACGTGACTACAACTATGCTGTCAGGGAAATCTTGTATCCTGGTCAGAAGCAAATTGTAATTGGCGATATACTGCAAGTGATAAGCAACAATTACGGGCTGAACGTTATGAACGGTGACTTCGTTAAAATCGTAGATATTGTGGGTGAAACAGAGAACCAGTCTGCTCCGGTTTATGTTACCATCGGCAAGGATAGAGTTCAGCAGAACATTACACTCAGCTTCCGTAATGTACGAGTCAGGCTTGATAACGAAAAAGAATTCTCATGCAAGATTATTGAAAACATGCTTGATGATGCCGATGCAAACCTGACTTTTGTACAGATTCAGGCACTCTATATCAATTTCTGCATGAGACATCCTGGTCTTAAAAGGAATTCTCAGCAGTTTAAGGAGTATCTGAAGAATGATCCTTATTATAATGCTCTGCGAGTCAAGTATGGCTATGCTATCACTGGACATAAATCCCAAGGTGGAGAATGGCCAACAGTATTTGTTGACTATACTGGCAGGACGGGATTAAACAATGACAGCCTTAGGTGGACATATACAGTTACCACACGTGCAAGTCAAGTGCTATACGGTTGTAACATGCCGAATGTCACACCCATGTCGAGGATGAAAGTGGCTCCTATTATTAAGGTTACTAAACCGAGAGAAGAATATCTGTCATTCTCTGACATACCAGAGACCCCATTTCATCAAAGTAGCGCGTCTAACTTCTTGAAGGCGAAATATTGGATTGTTTCTGATGAATTAAAAAACAATGGTTGTTATGTCAAGGGAGTGGAAAGCAAATCCTATTGTGAATGGTATCGTGTTGAAGACGACAAAAAACAACTGCATACGGTTCAATGCTTTTACAATAAGGCAGGTCTTTTCACCAGATATATTGCGCTTGATAATATGGACGGTATCATTCAGATACTCTCTTGCTTACAGGTAAACATGACTCCATTGTGTTCATTCAGATATAATCCTTCAAGTGAGGTGCTGCTTACATTATATAATAATGTGGAGTCAATCTGCTCTGACTTGGATGTAAAAATCACCAATATTGTAGAGCATCTATCGAGCTATTGCATCTATTATTACCTGCAGACATCAGGAAGTTATGCATGCATCCAGTTCTTTATCACAAAGGATGGATTCATTAGTTATGCGCAGCCATTTTCAGACGAAGGTCTGGAGGATGGCATCCTAAAAAGTGTGGTTGAAAGGTTATGCCCGTGAAGTATTTTTATTCTGCGAACATTGAGTTCGTTAGTTGATTGTATCTTTGCAACGATAATTAGAAAAAACAGATTATGGCAACAAGAAAGACTACCCGTTATTGGAAGGAAAATAAGAATCAGTACACAAAGTGTCTCTGTTATTCTGATAAGTATGGCCTTTATACTGATTTAGTTCCAGAAGGATCCAATCCCGAAGAACTGTTGTACAGACCGCAAGGATATGCAGGCTATGTTATTAACAAGATTGAGATACCTGGCCAAAATGTCGAAATTAGTATTCTCTCAAACTTCGGATATGGAAGTGCTTCATATCTTCGCGCCACTGTTAATTTCGGCAACCGACGAATTCTTGACTTCGATCTGCCAAAATTACATATTCTGAATAATTGCAGCGTCTCTACTCTTGATGTACCTACATATAGCTGGGATCTTCTTTTTGAAAAGATAATCAATGCCTGCAATACCAATCCATTTGATCATCTCGCAACATCTGCGATTACTTATATTGATGAACTAAGCGATATGCTTGACAGGGATGAAGTCTCTGTTAAGGGCTATATTGATAAAGAGAAGTCAACAAAATGGGATGGTGCATTCTTGGTATCATTGTTTGCAGGAAAAAAGATTCAAGACTTGGTGAAAGGGCTTGAAGTTGCAGAAGTAACAAATCCTACGGTATTGAAATACACGATGAACTTGTGCAGAAAGTATATCACGAAAGTGAAAACACAGACCTTGGACTATGAGGACTCTCGTACATATCAGTTGTCAGAGTATCTTCTCTCTGTGCACCAGTTCATGTGTGCAAACGAAGGAGGAATAGAGTATCTGAGTATGATATTAGATAAAGAAGTATAAAAAGTTGAATAAACGAACATACAATTCGTAATAATTTCGTAAATTTGCATCAGAAAACAGAAACAGGAGTTATGATTGAACTGAAAGAAAAAGCAGGTATCTACGCAGAAGAGAATGTTATCAACGTTCTGAAGGAAGCATTTGCAAAAGTATATGCAGATGGCTATCGCGACGGGTACAGAGATTGCAAAGAAAATGTTTCTGTCAATCTCCATTTCTGCAATACAGAATATGTGGATCTTGGTCTACCGAGTGGCACCCTCTGGTCTACAGACTATGAAAAAGACGAGGGTGAACTGATGTATGTTCCATACGAGCTGACTGCTGACAAATCCATACCTACCAAGGAGCAATGGAAGGAGTTGAAAAAATGCGCAAAATGGGAGTTTATAGGAGAAGAGGACAAACTCACAGCAGTAAAGTGTACTGGTCCAAATGGTAATACGCTATTATTCCGTATAACGGGATTGATGGATTTTGCAAAGATTACTCGTTCTGGAAGAGTTTTCTTTTGGGTTCGAAGTGCAATAGAAAAGAACTGTGCCGTTCACATGTGGACGTACAACAATGAGTTGCACGAGGATACCGACAAACAGAACTCCAACTTGAAACTACCACTTCGATTAGTTCAAGCCAAATAGGCTGTATATAATAGTAAACAAGACATCATTCGTTTATGAAAGAATTGAAAGAAATATCGTCTAATTATGCGATGGAAAGATCAAATGATTTATTCTCGCAAGTAGTTGCCAAAGCATATGCCGATGGCTATCGTCAGGGTTACAAGGATAGAGAGGATGAAATTCCTGTAGATTTACGTGACAGGAAAATAGAATTTGTCGATCTTGGACTTCCTAGTGGAACAATGTGGTCTGCTGATTTCGAAAAAGATGGCAATGATATTGCGTATGTTCCATACGAAAAGGCTCAAAAACATGAGATACCTACTTCAGAACAATGTGCTGAATTATTTGGCAATTGCAAGTTCATGAAGAAAGATAATCTTTTCTATTGTATTGGTCCCAATGGGAATTATGTAACATTCGCACTTCTCGGATATAAAGAATTAGATAACGAACAAGCTACATATACAGTAGCTAGCCTTTTCTGGATTTGTAACGATAATGAAAAAAACAATAATACTGCTAGGCTTCTTGACATGAGAGGCATTACAAAAGATACTTATAAAGAGTTTACTGGAAATAAAATTCCTATTCGTCTAGTTCGCAAAAAATGAATTTCATTAGCGAACATAGACTTCGGTGCATGTAATTAACTTTGCACCTAAATAAAAACAAGCGGTCTTTGAATATCTGACAGGAATGAACTTTTGACTTGTAGCCCGTCGTATTTGACAGGTGGCCTGGTAGCAATACTGGGTAAGAACAATGTTAGATTGTTATTATTTCATATCTGTGTGAGTTTTTACTAGAACGACAAGTAGAAGTAGACAAGAACACAGACAAGATTTTCATATACAAAGAAAACGAAGTTCCTGAAAGGTTATCGAAGGCCGCTTTTTAATAGTAATAGAGAAATGGATAAGTTCGAAACAAGGAAAAGAGTTTCATCACTACAGACAAAAGCAGATTTGCTGAAACTGCTAAATGACTTGAAAGTCAATGACTTGCAAGAGAATGCTTATCCTATCCCTATGAAAGCAATCAATTTCTACTGTAATCCAGCACATGAAAAGAGATATAAATCTTTCTCCATTCCCAAGAAAAGCGGTGGACAAAGAGTTATATCTGCACCATGTAGAGGTCTAATGTCAATCCTCACATATCTAAACGTAATGTTTGAAGCCATGTATGAACCAGCACCATGTGTGTGTGGTTTTGCTATTGGTAAATCTGTGGTTGACAATGCTAATAATCATGTAGGAAAGAATTACGTTTTCAACCTTGATATGAAAGATTTCTTTCCGAGTATCCAGCAAGCACGTGTTTGGGCTCGATTACAAGCTGCACCATATAACATGAAAAAAGATGTAGCTAATATCATCGCAGGTTTATGCTGCATGAAGACAAGCGATGGAAAGTTTGTACTACCCCAAGGAGCCCCAACCTCGCCGATTCTAACAAATATGATTTGTGAGCGTCTTGATCGCCGTTTAACTGGATTAGCAAGACGATTTGGGCTGAGCTATTCGCGTTATGCTGATGATATTACTTTTAGCAGTATGCATTTCGTGTACTCAGGCGACGGAGACTTCATGAAGGAACTGAACCGAATAGTCTCTGAGGAACATTTTTCTTTAAACGATAAAAAGACACGTTTGCAAAAGAATAATGTGCGTCAGGAAGTTACGGGAATAACTGTAAATGAAAAAGCGAATGTTACTAGAAAGTATGTTCGTGAAATACGACAGTTACTATATATATGGAAAAAATATGGCTATAATGATGCCTATAGCAAATTCTATCCTAAATACAAGGCTGAGAAAGGACATGTAAAAAAAGGAGAGCCTGTTCTTGAAAATGTCCTTAGCGGAAAACTCCTTTATCTTAAAATGGTGAAAGGTGAAGAGGATTCAACTTATCTAAGATTGAGGAAGCAATTTGATAAACTTTCCGGTGATACCATCTTACACAAATCTACAAGTGATGAGTTTAAGTATATTCTTACTTATGATTTGAGTAATTTTATCGCCGTCAACTCAATAATCCCCTTTAAATTGCATATTAAGGACGAAGACCTGCAGACAACCGCTTCAGGTAATTATAAAGGTAAAATGGAATTAAACGGAGAGTATATGTCTGTTTTCATAAGCAAAGGCGTACTGAAGCAGATTAGATCTGCCGAACAGGGGGATTATACAGACATGTGGAAATGCTATATCTCATTATGTGAATCAGCGAAAGGGAGATTCTGGCTTATACATAGAGGTAAGCATGATGAAGCCACACACAATCCTGCCCCTCAAAAAACAATAAGTCAAATCATTGACATTTGGGCAAAAAAGGGATTAGAGAAGGCAAAGGAAGTCTTTGAAAACGTACATTATCCTACCGGGGATTCCATAGACATCAAAGCTATTCTTGATGTTTGGGAAGAGAAAGGAGCAGATGCCGCCGAACAACTTTATGAACAATATGTCAAACAATAAATAATAATTTAAATCAACATTTGACATTATGAGCACCTCTAATTATAAATTCATAACAGCACTCCTGAACGATCCGAAGTTAACAGCTTCAGATCGTGACCGTATTATTCAGCTCATTGGAAGAGAGCTCGAGAATAAAAACAAAGACTATGTGACAGAAGATAGACTCAAGGACTTTGTCACGCTTGACAAGTTAAAAGAGATTATGTTATCTGCTTCGAGCCACACTGTTGATGAAAAAAACGATTCTTCTAATTCGCATGGTAAAAATGATTATGGTTCAACAATTCATTCTCCCCGCGAAATAGTAGATTTTTTAAAATTGTTTTCCAGCAGCTCATCTGCTTTAAAGTACACCACACATGCATGGGACAAAACTTCCGATGGCAGTTTCGCATATTCATCATACGATGATTTTATGAAACAATGTGAAGAGGACTTTTACGTAAAGTATCGAGATGATGATAAGAATAACCGTATATACAAATGTAACCAATCTCTATATTATACTATTCAGAATTTCCTCTTTAGGAAAGATTATAAGGACAATCAAAAGGGTTGGTGGATATATGGGAAGAATGACATAAAGATTGGATATAGCTATCCTCCCAATGTCTTAAAGAAGTGGATGGATGATAATCCTGATAAGCAACCAGGAGCAATGCCGCTAAATGTCTTACCAAAGGAATTACAACCAATTGTAAATAAGAAGGTTCTTGGTAATTTTGAAGAAATCGGTTTGCTCTTCAAAAAGGAAATACAATTTCGAGGTGACGACTTATATAATGATATAAAACGTATTTTCACGTCAACCGAATTTGAGGTCAACGGACAAAAATTAGAGTCATTACAGGGTATAGAATTCTACACTAGTACAAGGCAGTTCAAATTTGCTTTACTATTGGTTAAGGACAATATTCTTGCTCGATCGTCTGAACATAATAAAGTTGAGATTTATGCCGAAATTCACGATGAAAGCAACGAACCAGAAAAATATGTCGATATATGCATTGACCAATTAGGATCCTTCTCTGATAAGAACATCAATGATGATAAATTGATGCTTAAAGGGAACATTGGGCAAATAGGAGATATAAAAAAGAAATTGATTAGCCTATGTGACTTTTATATTGAAAGTCGTTTCAAGATAAAAGGTAAAAAGGCCTTTGCTCGCATTGAATATCTGAAAGAAGCAGATATTTCAAAAGAACCCAAAATAACCGAAATAGAATCATGCGACGGGTTTAAGTATTGTTTTAGATTTTATCTCTAATGAAAAAGATATTAATTATAGACGATAGGCCAATGCGCCAAGAGAATCAATTAGGTAAAGATTTGTATGATAAACTTTGCTCTCTTGATAATATTACAAGAGACAACAAGTTAGATATTAATAGTATCACGTCATACGATATTGTTGCTATCCACTACTCTTTACTTGCCAACAATGGCCAGATTAAAGAAGTCAGAGACATTCTTTCCGAAAAAGGGAAGTGCTTAATTCTGTTTAGTGGAGGTAATCCTACTAATCGTATAACTAATGGGGGCAGAGAAGCTTTTGTAAGTGCGAGTTTATTCTATTCTAAAAAAACTGTAGACTTCTTCGAGCTGTTAAAGTCAGATGAAATTAATAAGCATTTGCTGGAAAGGATGCTTTATGGAAGGAATTGGAAAGTTGCTTTTCTCGAACGATATGCTCAACTATTATGGGTCAATGGCGCTACTATGGATCAATGGCCTGATGCAGAAGAGTTGAACGATGATGAAATACAATTACTCAATGACTTGGAAAAGGAATTTGGAAGAAAAAGTTTTAAGGAAATTAACGAGGAAATTAATAATATATTGAAAATATGAAAGTCCTGTTGCTACATAATAATAATGTCCCATTTAGTTTCATAAGTAAAACATGGGGGGCTGACGTAGATTTAACCGCTGAAATCATTAAGCCGTCCATTGATGACAGTGATTATGACATATTTGTAAGTCATGAGTTAGAACGTATCTTTTCTGGAAACACTTTTGATTTGATAATTCTTCCTTATTCGTTTTCAGAATACAATCCAATAGAATATACAGGCTTAGTTGTTGCTGCTCACATTAGACTTACTCCTACATGGAAACACACCAAGAAACCAATCCTTTTTGTAGGGCCTGAAGAGGTTAAGCAGGTCGTAAAACTGTCGGAAATGGGTTCTTTGCTGTTTTCACCAGGTATATACACAACTCGCACCAATAGTCTTTCTAATTTGGTTTGTGGTATTAAAGATCTGTTGACTGACGACATTACGGATTCTGAATTTCTTGAGTTTCTTAACAAAATACACATTCCTCGCCCCACGAACTACGCTACCCATCACTCTATAGCAAATGAATGGGCTGTCATGCGATGGACTAATGATATCATTAACTGGGGTGAGTATGAAATACCTTCAATCGCTTTTCAGACATTTACTTCTATGCTATACTTCAAATATTTGATAGCAAAGGATGGAAGCAAAGAACAAATCTCAAAAAACTGGAAAAAGAATCATGGTGCAGATCCCAAAATAAATGGCATATCTGGTAAAAAAATAGTATACATCGATGACGAACATGAAAAAGGTTGGGGCAAACTATTGACTAGGATTTTTGAAATATCTGGAGCGGAACTGTATATTTATGACAAATTTAAAGAACATAAAGATAAAGAAGAGTTAATTGAAAATATCACTAATTTCGTCGATAGTATTGATGCGGACTGTTATTTATTAGACCTACGCTTGCATGATGACGACTTTGATAAAAACAAGGGCGAGATCTCTGGGCATAGAATTGCAGCTCATATAAAAGATTATAAAATTAACAGAGCAAGGCAGGTCGTTATCTTTTCCGCGTCTGATAAAGTTTGGAACATGAAGGAAGATGTCCAAAAAATTGGTGCGACAGATTACGTTTTGAAAGAATCACCAGAAGCCAATTTCACGAAGAATGATTCAGTTAGGAATTTCAATGAATTCAAGATTGCAGTAAAGAAAGCATGCGAATTGTCGTATTTAAAAGATTACCTCAATTTACTTAAAGGAACTTCATATGAGGATTCGTTCCCTCTGAACAATTATATAGACTTAGCATTACTCAATAGTAAGAATGTCTTAAATTCATGTATTCTCAATTTGAATTTGTTTATTGAAGACAATGCTGACAAAGGATTTGAGTTGACTGATGGCATTCATATCAAGAAAGTTGGCTCCAATTGGAAGTATAATATCTTAAACATGATTAAAGTCAAAAAAGACAATAAAGACGGCAAAGTCTTAACTATAGAGTGTTTAAGAGACAATTCAGAATCAATACGCTATAAGAAGACAGACGGATGGGAAAATGCGAAGTATGACGATACTCACAGGAATGAACGAAGAATGGCAAAAATGGTTGCTTCATTATTCTATTACTATGGTATAAGCAAGACTGATTGCAAAAAATATCTTGATCTTAGATTGGAACGAAATACGTCCGTAGCTCATGAAGGGCGTTTAACTTCTCTTCGATTTGAAGACCTAAAATCTTTTTTTGATGATATTGTAACCAAAATCATTATGAAAGAGAATCCAAATAAAAAAGAATAACCACACAAGGAGCTTCAAAATAGTAGCTCCTTTTATTTTTGAAATCACACAAACAAGATTTCCCGTTTTACGAACATAGGGTTCGTTCCCATGCCGTACCTTTGCATCAGAAAACAGAACATAGTGCTCTGTTAATGCATAAAGTGGTATAATGGAGAATAAAATTTGTGGTTTTATTGAATTGAATGGGGAGTTAGTTAAGATCTCGTCTGTTGAGGATTTAAAAGCCCTTGCAGCCAGACTTGGTTCCGCTTTTACAGAATTAACCACCCAGGATTATGAAACCCTTTGCAATAAGTTGAAGGGAGACTTCGAGGCAGATGACTGTGGTGTGTTTTATTCGAAAGATGGGAGAAAAGTTCTCTTGGCTCCTATCACGTCAAATGAATACATAATCAAGTCAGGAACTATTGCTATTGCAAGCTATGCATTCAATTGGCATTACTATCTGTATAATGGTGTATTGTATACCAACAAATACTCTCATGAGAAGAACATTGCTAAACTCCTGATTCCTGATTCCGTCATAGCCATAGGAAGTGAAGCATTCAGCGACAACACTGCAATCGAGAACATTATTGTTTCTCATAAACTGGAGTATATCGGCCAAAAAGCATTTAGCGGCTGTAGGATGATGACTGGCTTTAACCTCCCATCTACAGTCAAGTATATTGAAACAGAAGCTTTCGACAGATGCTATAACGCATTTAAAGAGCTAACCATACCCGCTTCAATCAGGCATATTGGGAGCCATACCTTTAGGAATTGCCTTACCCTGGAAAAAGTAATCTTTTTGGGCCCAATTGAAAAAATCGGTTCCGGCATATTCGAGTTGTGTGAAAGACTATCCTCAATTGTTGTTCCAAAGGGATACCTAGAAAAATTCCGTGAGCAATTACCCTTCTATTCTGAAATAATAACAGAAGCAGTTGAGGAAGAATAAATAGAAAACAAATATTAAGATTGTGTTTACTCAATAAAAGAAGCATATGACAAGAGATATTTATGATGACTCTTACGAGGAGTATGATGATTATGAGTGTGACAGCTACGAGTGGACGGAAGAAGACTCATGGGATGCTTTGACTGATGGCATGTATGGTGACATGCCAAGAAATCCAATGGAGTATGATGCAATGATGGATGCCTTAGGATTCTGATCACGTATTAAATTCAATGGTCAATAAGCTAAGTATATCAACTGAAAAGGAACAGGAGCAGTTGAACTGCTCTGTCCTTTTCGATGAGGTAAAAGAAAGAATACAGAAACTCCGAGATAGCGGAATAAGTGAATCTCGAATAGCATCTTTGTTTTACTGCGAAAGGCCTTTGCTTAGCCTAACCATCAACAAGAACCATAGGATTTTCCTTGGAGACAACCGCATCGAAGTTCGCATGGAGCCACTCGTCAAGGCTATCTATTTATTGTTTCTTTCGCATCCTGAAGGTATTGTCTTTAAGGAACTTCCTGACTACAGAGGAGAACTGACCAAGATATACTCTGAGGTAAGACCATGGGGATTAAGTGAGCGAGCACTGCAAAGTATTGAGGATGTGACAAACCCCTTGCTAAACTCCATCAACGAAAAGTGTGCAAGAATCCGCAAAGCCTTTGTAAACGCTATGGACAGTGAGGCTGCTAAACCATATATAATAAAAGGCGTGCGCGGTGGAATAAAGAAAATTGATTTGCCAAAAGAATACATCAATTGGGAATTAGCATAGAATCACAAGGCTTGTGAAGTGTGTTCCACAAGCCTTGCGGAGCTTATT
>Ga0326513_10002346_pt1 | contig 14021 bp, 10 predicted proteins | sample 2_2465_0518_D_FD_203654 | JGI IMG/M metagenome (GOLD analysis project Ga0326513, IMG submission 203654) | Bovine rumen microbial communities from UC Davis, California, United States - 2_2465_0518 | ecosystem: Host-associated > Mammals > Digestive system > Stomach > Rumen | place: USA...
ATCCGGTGGTGACACCTCGAAATACGCCCATCGCTATAAGATTCGAGACAGCGTAACCTCGGTACCTTACAAATCTTTCGACCGCTCATGATTGAAAATCCTTATACCAAATGGGTCTAGATTGCAAATCCAGACCAACGGCACGGATTGAACATCCGCCGGGTCGGGTGGGAACATCCGCCGGGTCGGGTAAATCCAGCCCAACGAGGTGATACTGAACATCCGTCACAAAGGAAACAACAAGGTGATACCAAACATCATCCAAGACAGTAATCTTATTGTTGAACATAATACATACCAATACTATCAGGTTGTATGTATCATCTATTGAGGGAGAATAAAATATCACATTAGCTCCATCAACAGTTTCACAGAATCTTTTTCAGTGTCCATGTATAAGACAGTCAACCTCCATTCGTTATTAATCCATTCAAAATATAAGTCGCTCACATATTGATCTGTCGCAGATGGATTATATTTCGGTAATTTATTAGCATCAACTGTTTTTATTATTTCATCTTTATTTACGCCGTGATTCGTGTTCAAGAATAATGTGAAAATATCGTTAAACAAATCTTCTCCAATACTATATTTGGGGCTCATGTCCAAGTTCCCCCATACATTCAAGGGAAACCGAGTATGCTTCTTTAAATAGTTCGTATCCGTATCTAGTATAGCATTACGAAATTCCGTCCAAAAACCTTCAAATTTTTTAGGTAAATAATGTGTCATAGTATCTGTCTGTACAAGAGATTCCTCTGTCATCTCATTGCTATGGGACGCAACACTCTGTGTGTGTTCTTGACAGGCCACTTGTAAAAACGCAATGAAAATCAGCAAAAAGTATTTATTTATTTTTGTCATTTTTATTTTTTTATTAGGTTAATAGTATTTAATTCTAATCGAATAGATTATTACTTGCGAATAACTGGTGATCTTTGAAAAGGAAACCTATAGCATTGTATATTTTCTTGTTCAATAATTGAACGACAAACCCGATTAGACCAATTTCCATGAATAATTTCAACCTGCCCACTACGTACTTTTTTTGAGAAAAGACCAACATGACATGTTTTAAATATTGCAATTGAGCCGTATGGGGGATTATCTGAATTAACTGGCACTCCAAATGTTTTGTACTTTTTCCCCTGAGCACCTGCTCCACTATACCCAGATTGTTGCAAACACCAATTAACAAAAGATGCACACCAAGGATTTCCCGCTTCACTATTGGTAGAACGTAAATATTTCTCAACAGCTGGACCTCTATTTTCACCCATGGGAACTTCTTTTACTCCTATTAGACTAATGGCGAATTGCATCCATGGGGCATTATTATTCAACACACAATTCTTATATCCACCAAGAGGGCTTCCATCGTCACTCACAATTTGACATAACGAAGGATCCCATTCCTTTGTCATCAAACCATCTCCAAATAGATATTTACCATCTGGAGTTGCCTGATAACCATCCCCTACCGATATCGAGATACCTGAAGGAGTTTTGATTGTGTCTTTCCCATTAGGGTCAATCATCTTGATGGGATTCCACATGCAGTAGTTGTATGGAGAGAAATTGGGGTACTTATCCGCCAGCGGGTCAACACTCAGCCACATGGTCGTCAGTTCTTGGTCCATATACCTTGCACCGAAGTAGCCGAAGCCGGTTTCCTCGTCGCGTTCTTTTCCGGTGAAGGGAATGTGATATCTTTTTAGGAACTATCATCTAATAAATAAAAAATATAGGAGATTAAAAATAAGCAGTTCTTAATACTTTTCTCATATTACGATCTACCTTTTTTTCGTATTTCTTATCGCCATAATATCGAATATCGGATTTGGATCCAAATTTCCAAAAGACATTATAACAATAGGGATACTTATAATACTTTCTAGCTGTAAAGAAACACACATAACTGCAATATGGGAGTCTGGGGGATGTGTATAAGAGCATTAATTTACTGTCAAATACGAACGTCCCATTCACCCACGTTTTTCTATCACCACGCATATAGGATTTATCTCGGGTATCGATTTCGTATACAATAGTTATTTCATCCCTGCCTTTTACATTTTCTAACACATCCTTTAGCGTATTACCAGGAAACATTCTATTATAATCTTGTCGTCTAAAAATAAGCATACTACCATCTTGCATGAAAAAGGCAGAGTCTCTGTTCCCTTCCGTATTTGTGAATAACACAAAACCTGCACTTGATCCGACGAACTGTCCATTCACAAAAAATGCGCAATTAGCGTATGCCTTCTCACTTGTATCACGATAAGAATAATTACTTATATATTTAAGGATTGGCTCATAAAGCCGGGAAACATTTGATACCGGAAATGTTGTTTGCATATCCTGAGCACATAGGAAGGACATGTTCAACAGGCAAAGCACAAAAAGACAGAATAATTGTTTCATCGCGGCTATTTGTTTTTATTATTGATTCGTTTCACCATTTTATTGATACACGTCATATTCATTGAAAAGGCGGGTTCCTCATGCCTGTAAAAATTGACGACTCGGTAAGTTGGGAAATTAGTAGATTTGACATTACCTGATTCAGATGGCTTATTGTTTCCTATTACGATATTTATTGGAATTTGATCCATGTCAGCATGGTCTTGTTCTGACATGGTGGCATCTTGTTCTTGAGGATGGGTGTGCATTGACAGCCACAAATCAGGGTACTTATTAAAAGTCAAATGGTCTGGAAAGCTTTCGAGTTCTCTTTCAGGCGTCTCATTATCTCTCCTGTAAAAATATCCATGCTCATTGCCATCTCTTGACAAATTTTCTGCAGAACTAATCTTTCTTATAATGTCTTCTGTCAAAAACAGGTCGTCACCATTCTCATCCATGAATCTTTCAACTTTATCTAGATCGAGAGTCGTATTTTTACCGCCTAGCCTATCATTCTTGATTTTGGTACCCCAAGCTTGATCTTTTACAATATACACTTTGCCATCATTGTTTCCATCTGTATTCAAATATGTTCCATCTTTGGAGTAGAAATCACCCATCTCTCTCCCGTCTGGGTCAATCTGCTTCAAAGGATTCCAAGCACAATAAGCATACTGGGAAATGCCAGGATACTTATCCGCCAGCGGGTCGACGCTCAGCCACATGGCCATCAGCTCGTAGTCCAGATACCTTGCGCCGAAATAGCCAAAGCCAGTCTCTTCGTCGCGTTCCTTGCCAGTAAAGGTGAAACGTTCGCAGTAGCCGCTCGTGCGCTGGTCAACAAAGCGTTCGCCAAATGGCAGGTACTGCAGGTGCTGCACGGCTGTCCCCGACGCGTCGGTAATCCAGCTCGCACTACCAAGGTGGTCGCCATGGTAGTAATACACATCGGAATTTCCGCCAACGTTGGAAACCAGATGCATCGCACCGAAAAACTCACCGTATTCCGTCCCAACGGTCGCCAACATCTGTTCGGGTATCGCTTCAATGGGGATTCCCAACTCCTCGACAGGCATTTCCCCGTCCATGATGCAGTCCATGTCATTCGCTAAAAGCACCCGACGGTTCACCTGGGCAAGGCTTTGGCTGAACAGCCTGTTGGCCCTTGCGTGGAGACTGTCGGTGTTCGACAGGTAGAAGCCCACATCCAGGCCGCCGTCCCCTATGCGGGCGGCAACGCGCTCCATGCCCGTAAAGGTGGGAGGGTCTTGTATGCCGTGTTTTTTCATCATCAATTGTATAACGAAGAGGTTTGTTTTTTATTGCCACTCAAGTAAGTTCACCTTAAGCTCAGTATTGCACTTGCAACTGGAATTTAGAAATAGACTTTTTTATTAGATAGAGCAATAAAAAACGCTATTTTGCGTTATTAAAATTGATAATAACACTTAACTTTCAACCCCATGATAGACAACACTGGTACCCCTTTCAATGCAATTGCCGGTGAAATTCACCTCGGCATTCTCCCTTCAATGGCCAACCGACACGGCCTCATCGCCGGTGCTACCGGCACTGGCAAAACCTGCACCTTGCAGAATTTAGCCGAATCCTTCAGCGCCATGGGTGTCCCTGTGTTTGCCACCGACATTAAAGGCGACCTCTCCGGAGTGGGCAAAGCAGGCGGCGGCAACGTACATTTCGAGAAAAGCATTGCCGACAACCGCCTTTCCGATTTCGGCTTCGCCTATAAAGCATTCCCCGTCTGCCTTTGGGATGTCTTCGGCAAGGATGGTCACCCCCTCCGCACTACCGTCAGCGAGATGGGGCCTATGCTCCTCTCTCGCATCCTCGATCTCAACGACACTCAAAGCGACGTTCTCAATATGGTCTTCCGTATAGCCGACGACCAACAGCTGCTGCTCATCGACCTGAAAGACTTGCGCAAAATGCTGGAAGAGGTGGGCAACAACCGTGCCAACTACATCACCGCCTACGGCAACATCAGCGTGGCCACCGTCGGTGCCATTCAGCGCAGTCTTCTAAGCCTTGAGGACCAGGGCGGCAACCAGTTCTTCGGCGAACCCGCTATCGATATTTACGACTTTATGCAGACCCGCCAGGGCAAGGGTGTCATCAACATTTTGGCCTCCGACAAAATTATCAACTCCCCAAAGGTCTACACTTCCTTCCTACTTTATCTGCTGAGCGAACTCTACGAGCAGCTGCCCGAGGTGGGCGACCTCGATAAGCCCAAGTTGGTCTTCTTTTTCGACGAGGCCCACATGCTTTTTAACAACATCAACAAGTCACTATTGGAAAAAATAGAGCAGATGGTCCGCCTCATCCGCTCCAAAGGCGTAGGCATCTATTTCTGCACCCAAAACCCCGACGACATTCCCGACACCATCCTTAGCCAACTGGGCAACCGTGTGCAGCACGCCCTCCGCGCCTATACTCCTCGCGACCAAAAGGCTGTCCGCACCGCTGCCGAGACTTTCCGTGCTAATCCCGCCTTTGACACTGCCAAAGTCATTACCGAACTGGGCGTTGGCGAAGCCCTTGTTTCCTTCCTAGATGCCAAAGGCATACCCACCATGGTAGAACGCGCCCGTGTGCTGCCCCCCGAGGGTCAAGCTGGGGCCTTGCCTATCGAAGAGCGTCAGCAGATTATACGCACCTCTATGGTTTATGGCAAATACGACACCCAGGTCGACCGCCTGTCTGCATACGAAATCCTCACCGAGAGACTTACTAAACAGCAGGAAGAGAAAGCCCTTGCCCAACAGCAGAAAGAGGAGGAACGCCTGCAAAAAGAGGAGGCTAAGAAACAGCGTGAAGAGGAACGCCTGCTGGCAGCCGAAGAGCGCAAACGCAAAGCCGAAGAACGTGAGCGCCAACGCGCCAAAGATAAAAGCCTGGGTGGCAGCCTGCAAAAAATGGTAGTCACCAAAGCTAAGCGTGAACTGGTTAACGAAGCTTTCAAACTGGGGCGCGGCCTGCTGGGGTCCCTGCTCAAAGGGAAATAGTTTCCCTGATGGTGGGTTATTTATCACCCGATACTATGCAAACACTATGGATTATGATCCATTCTGCAAACATCTAGTTTTTATTCACTTTCTTGTGTCCACTATTCGTAGTTCTACATAGGACTTAATGCACTACTATCATCGAATCACATACTGTTTTCATCGTTAAAATGAAGTATACACTTGAGATTCAACAGTTATTCGTCATTAGCCCCCCCTGCACCAAAAGTATCTCCGTCCGAGAAAGGGTTTCATGCGACCTTGATAGATACCTGAAATGAAGGTTTACCTTTTCTTAGGATTGTGACTGGTCGCAAGGCCCAACTGGGAGATATAGGCGTCAAGATGGTGGTTGTGGAGGGCCAGACGGATGGCGGGCTGGCTCTCACGACGGTAGAAGAAGAACATGAGGTTCTGCTCCTTCTTCTCATTGGGGGTAGTAGCCACATAGACAGGCTCCATGGTTTCGGGGTTGATTCCGGTGTAGTACATCTCGGTGCTGAGAGTCATGGGCGTGGGAGTAAAGTCCTGTATCTGTTCCAGTCGGTAGCCCAAACGTTTCATCTCAACGGCGAGGTCGGCCATGTCCTTCAATTGGCAGCCAGGGTGTGAACTGATGAAATAAGGGATAAGCTGGTACCTGACACCCGCCTGCCGACAAATGGCGTCGAAACGGCTTTTGACCTGCAAGAAAAGGTCAAACTTGGGCTTGCGCATAAGTGAGAGGACGCGGGCGCTGGTGTGTTCCGGAGCCACTTTGAGACGGCCGCCCACATGGTGCAGCACCACCTGTCGGAAATAGTCCCACCCATGGTTACTATCGGTGAAAAGGTCGCAGCGGATGCCGCTGCCGATATAGACGTGCTTAACCCTCGGCACTGACATCACCTTTCGGTAAAGTTCCAAGAGAGGGGTGTGGTCGGAGTTGAGGTTCCGGCACATGGTGGGCTGGATACAGCTGTAGCGAGAGCACCGCTTACAGAGTGCCTTGTTTTTGCCCGACATGCGGTACATGTTGGCCGAGGGACCGCCAAGGTCGCTAATGACACCGGTAAAGTCTTCTCTCTGCACCAACTGGTGAACCTCCCGCATAATTGAATCCTCAGATCGCGAGACTATCTGTTTGCCCTGATGGGCGGAGATAGTACAGAAAGAGCAACCACCAAAACAGCCGCGGTGGATATTGACGGAGTTTTTTATCATCTCGTAAGCAGGGACAGTGCCGCGCTTCTTGTATTTGGGATGGGGCAAACGTGTATAGGGCAGGTCGAAGGAGGCGTCCATCTCCTCTGTGGTCATGGGGGGCAAGGGGGGATTAATGACAATAAACTTGTCGCCATGAGGCTGAACGAGAGTGGCGGCCTCTATCTTATTGCTCTCCACCTCTATCTGGTGGAAGTTTTCGGCTTGGCTGCGCTTGGAGGCAAGGCACTGGTCGTAACTGTGCAGCATGATGACATTGTCGCCCTTGGGCGCACGAGCGGCAAGATAGCCCACTTGGGGAAGGGATTGCAGCTTGTAAAGTGGCTCGCTATCGGCCAGCATGTTGGCGATGTTGACCATGGGCTTTTCGCCCATGCCGTAAACCATGAGGTCCGCGGGGCAGTCAAAGAGAATAGAGGGTTTGAGGCTGTCGCTCCAATAGTCATAATGCGAAAGTCGCCGCATAGAAGCCTCCACTCCTCCTATCACCACTGGTGTGTCTGGATAGAGTTGCTTTAGTATGCGAGAGTATACGTATGTGGCGTAGTCGGGTCGGAAACCGGAGGCACCACCAGGGGTGTAGGCATCGTCGTGCCGCAGACGACGGGCAGCGGTGTAATGGTTGACCATAGAGTCCATCACGCCGGAGGTGACACCGAAGAAGAGCCGAGGACGACCGAACTTGCGGAAATCGCGCAGGTCGTCGCGCCAGTTAGGCTGCGGAATGATGGCCACGCGATAGCCCGCTGCCTCAAGGGTGCGTCCAATGACAGCCGTGCCAAACGATGGGTGGTCGACGTAGGCATCACCGCTAACCATAATGATGTCAACCTCGTCCCATCCGAGACGCTTGACCTCCTCCAGTGTTATTGGCAAAAAATGCGGCATGGGTTATTGTATATCGACAGTGTGGCAAATGCCAATATTTATACGCATATTCTTATCAAAACCAGTGATAACACAAACGAGGACTCTATTCTGCATAGCTTTGGCAATAGAAACATAAAAAAGAGCGACAGGGCACACTACCCTGTCGCTCAAATCATTCTTTATATTAGTCCTGAATGGCTTTGATACCAGGAAGGACTTTACCTTCGAGGTATTCAAGCATTGCGCCGCCACCAGTTGACACATAGCTCATCTGGTCGGCCAGCCCCATCTGCTTAACGGCAGCCACACTGTCGCCTCCGCCAACAGCAGCAAAGCAGCCCTGCTTGCAGGCATCGGCAACGCTCTTAGCTATTTCGTTGGTACCTTTGGCAAAAGTGCTGAGTTCGAATACACCGGCAGGTCCGTTCCATAGAATAGTCTTAGAAGCCATGATGATATCGCGAATGGCCTTGCAGCTTTCGGGGCCGCAGTCCATGCTCTCCCAACCATCGGGTACTTCGCCGGAGGGGACAATCTGCGTGTTGGCATCGTTGCCAAACTTATCGCCAATGACACTATCCACGGGCAGATAATACTTCACACCGTGGGCATCCATCTTTTTCATCAACTCCAATGCAAGATCCATCTTGTCGTCCTCGCAGATGCTGTTACCGATTTTGCCACCCAAAGCCTTCGTAAAGGTGTAGCGCATGCCTCCGATGATAATCATGTTGTCCACCTTGTCAATCAGATTCTCCAAAATGCCAATCTTGCTGCTGACCTTGCTACCGCCGATAATGGCAGTGAAAGGACGGGGCGCATTGTGCATCAGTTTTTCCAGATTGACCACCTCATTCTCCATCAAGAGACCGAAATATTTATCATTGGGGAAGAACTTTGCAATGGTGGCAGTGGAGCTGTGCTCGCGGTGGGCTGCCCCAAAGGCATCATTGACATAGCAATCACCCAACTTGGCAAGCTGTTCAGCCAATGCAACATCACCCTTAGTCTCACCTGGGTAGAAGCGGATATTCTCCAGCAACATCACCTCGCCAGCCTTCAGATTCTTAGCCATTTCTTCCACCTTGCCTTCGCCGAGCAATGCCTGGGTAAACTGGACGGGACGATTGAGCATCTTCTCCAAATACTCAGCAACGGGTTTCAGCGTAAGCTCGGGTTCGAAACCGCCTTTCTTAGGACGGCCGAAATGAGCCATCAGTATCACTGAAGCACCGTCATTCAGCAACTTTTCAATAGTGGGAAGTGACTCACGGATGCGGGTGTCGTCGGTAATTTTCTTATTTTCGTCCATAGGGACGTTAAAGTCAACACGGACTAAGGCCTTGCGACCTTTAAAATTGATTTCTTTTATCGATTTCATAACAGGAATAATTTAATTAGTGTTTAAATAAACTCATGCTTTTGCGTGGTGAGGCTCCTGCACAGCCATGCCGATATACAGTGCGGAAAGCATCGTGAAGACAAATGCCTGGATATAGGCCACAAGGCATTCCAAAACATCAATAAAGACACTGAACAGAACCGAAAAAATCGACACTCCGGCTCCCACCCACACAGAGATACTGTTGCTAAGAATGAAAATCATCACCACAAAACCCAGCACAACAATATGACCTGCCGCCATATTGGCAAAAAGTCGTATCATCAGTACAATCGGTTTAGTGAAAACACCCATCAATTCCACAACAGGCATCAGTGGGAAAATCTTGAGCCAGGCAGGTACGCCAGGAGTATTGAAAATATCTGTCCAATAATGTTTATTGCCGCTGATATTGGTAATGAAAAAGGTAATGACGGCTAGGATGGCGGTTACAGCGATGTTGCCAGTAACATTTGCGCCTGCGGGGAAGAAGGGTATCAGACCCATGCAGTTGCTAAAGAAGATAAAGAAAAACAGCGAGAGCATATACGGAAGATACCTCTGATAATGCTCCTCGCCAATCATCGGCCGCACGATGCTGTCTCGCACAAAGCACACCAAAGTTTCCACCAACGACTGCAACCCCTTGGGTGCATGTCCGTCGCGTTTTTTGTACCCGTTCTTAGCAATCATCACTATCACTATCAGCATCACCACAATAATCATTATTGCGGCTGGAATTTTTGAGATAGAGAAATCGAGTGGTTTCACCACATTGCCCGCTGCATCGAGCTTAGGCTGACCGTTGGCATCCACACAAATCACCTCTTCCCTTTCCAGTCCGCCACCCACCAAGCGGTAGCCCTTATAATCGGCATGGCCGTGATGGAATTTAGAGGACATGAAGCAGTCGATGTGCCCATCGTTAATTAGGATTACCGGAAGCGGGATTGCCACGGCATGTTCCTCGCCATCTTTCGTGTAGTAGTCAAACATGTGCCAGGAATGAGCATCGGTGACGTGTCCGACAATGATGGAACCCGGGTCGAATCCATTCTTATTGGCCGCCTTCTCCTCAGGCATATCCTCCTGCTCGGACAACGTTCCACCCGCAGCCCCAGCAGCACTGGAAGACGGATTGGAAGGAGCACCCGTGAAACAATTCGGATGAGCCATCACGCTCAGCGAGAAAAATAGTGATAACAATAATAAAGACACACGTTTCATAGCAAGTCAGTTTTCAGACAAATCATCTGTCTTGGAAGTATTATTAAAGATATCCACTTGGATAGAGTCAAATAGTCCCAGCTGATTTTCGGGCTCTATACGTCCGCCCCTCATAGACTTATATTCACGCAGCCCCTCGCGCACCAATCGGCGCACCACGGCCGGACGCGAAATGCCCAAGTCCTGAGAATATAAAGACAACCATTCACCCTCTTTCTCCGAGAGGGTGATGGTTATCTTCTTAATTCTTCTCATTTTGGGCTTTGTGCTCATAAGCGGAGGTTAGAGTTGAAAGCCATGCTGTTGCAACAGGGTCATGCACTTTTCAGCGCGTCCCTTATCGCCAAGCACCTGCTCGGCCAACTGGTTGAGGCCGTACAGCAGCTGAGCGGTCTCCTGCATCAGCTGGTTCACGCCCGGAGCCTTAGCGCCGGTGTACTGGCTGTAGTAGGCAAGGTTCTGACTATAGTACTTGAAGATACCGTCCCAAATATAGGTGGCCCTCTCCTTACCATAGAGGCTGTTATACAGGTCAACCATCATCATGCTGTACTTATCGTAGCAGAAATTCTTCTCGGGGAAGAACTCGTCGCTTAGGTCAAGCATCTTACGGGCGCGGACAGTGTCACCCTTCTGCATCAGCTCTTGTGCCGCCATGCAGAAAGTCTGGCGCTGGACAGTGCCCATGTTTAAGCTGACGGGGTCGATATAGATATCGGCATTGAGGTTGCCCCACTTCAGCGGGTGCATCTCGCCGTTCTTGTCCTTATAGCCGTTCAGGAAGTAGTCGTAACTCTCTTCCGTAAACTGCTGCATGACGTATCTATTGTCGCGATTGTCAAATAGAATGGGCTGACCCAACTGAGCCTTGTAGGGCAACAGTTTGTAGTTCATGCCGTCCTGCACACAGTACTGGCGGATGGGCGAGAAAACACGCTGGATGTAACTGGGATTCATAATGTTGATGTCGCGGACAAACTTATTGGTTCCCAACATATCAAGAATCATCAGCTCATGACGCATCAGACTGCCCTTAGTAACGGTCCACATAATGACGGGGTCCACTTTATCGGCTATTTCGGCCGGTATGATGCCACGCTTCACCAGGTCAGGAATGTCAAGGGTAATCTTAAAATGGCTTGTGGGAATGAGGGTAACCTCTTCGCCACGACCATCTCTGGCCTTAAACTTGTCGGGGTGGTCGCGCAGCAAAGCCAGCAGGTCGGTCACCTCAAAGTACTCGTCACTGCGGTCCTGCAAGTATACGATGTCCTTACCCAATCCATAGAACTCCTTAGGTAGAGTAAAGGCGATGGGCTCGCTGTCGTACAGCTTGTTGAACAATTGCTCGCAATACCAGTGCATGCCGCTGAGGGTGTAGTTGAGGATACGCACGTCGGTACGGAACCCCTCAACCTCCTGCGCATACCACAGGGGGAAGGTGTCGTTGTCGCCAAAGGTAATCAGGATGCCGTTTTGGTCGACCGAGGCCAAATAGTTCTCGGCAAAGTCGCGGGCAGCATACTTCTCCGAGCGGTCATGGTCGTCCCAGTTCTCGCAAGCCATCAGCACCGGCACACCCAACATGCACAGAACGAACACCACAGGCATGATAACCTTATACAGCTGTTCTTTCTTAAACAGTTTGGTCAGCCAGTCGGCCAAAGCCATCACGCCCAGGCCTATCCAGATTGCGAAGAAACTAAACGAGCCCACAAAGGCGTAGTCACGCTCACGCGGCTGACGCGGGGGCATATTCAGGTAGATACCGATGGCAATACCGGTCATAAAGAACATGATGAACACGATAAAGGCATCCTTCTTATTCTTACGGATATGGTACACCAGGCCAATCAGACCCAGCAACAGGGGCAACATATAGTAAACGTTGCGCGCCTTGTTGTCCTTCATGTGGTCGGGCATGCTGTCCTGCGGACCCAGACGGGCCTGGTCGATAGCCTTAATGCCGCTAATCCAGTTGCCGTTCATATAGTCGCGGGTGCCGTCGTCGTTGAAATAGTGACCCTGAATGTCGTTCTGGCGACCGGCAAAGTTCCACATAAAGTAGCGCCAATACATGAAGCCCATTTGGTAGCCGTTGAAGTACTTCAGGTTCTGGGCGGCCGAGGGCTTGTGGTCGCCGCTGACCTTGCCTGCCCAGTACTCATAAAATCTGGGGTGCTGGCGCGACTCGTCATTACTATACATACGGGGAAACACACCTGTATGGTTCTGGCGGTAGACAAACTTCTGCTGATAGGAAGCGGGAATATAGCGGTCCTTGCCCTTCTCGTCGGTACCGCGGACATACTTAGTATAGCCGCGGTCGGCATCGATGGGGTCGCCGGCGGTATAGTACTGGCCGGTGAGGAAGGGCGTGTCGCCGTATTGCTCACGTCCCAGATAGGCGCGCATCGCAACGGCGTCCTTAGGTGCGTTCTCATTCAACGGGGTGTTGGTGTTGGCACGGATTACCAGCACGAAGAAAGTGCTGTAGCCAATTATCAGCATCAGCAGACCCAGGGCGGCGGCATTCCAAACTGTTTTGTTTTTCTTTTTGGGCGAAGTGAACCACAAAGCCCACACGATGAAAGCAGCCAACAGCAGGAAGAAAACGATAGTGCCACTATTGAAAGGCAGGCCCAACACATTGACAAAGAAGACATCGAAGGCCGAGTCGACATTGACAATACCGGGAATGATGCCCCACAGAATCAACGCCAGCAGCACCACGCTTATGACACCGCTCCAAATGAAGCCCTTGACTGTGGTCTTGGGCCATTTGCGGAAATATACCACGTAAACGATGGCGGGAACGGTCAACAAGTTCAGCAGGTGGACACCGATAGCAATACCCACCAGCAGACACACCAGCACCAACCAACGCAACGAACGCGGGTCATCGGCCTGCTCCTCCCATTTGAGGATGGCCCAGAACACAATGGCAGTAAAGAGCGACGACATGGCATACACCTCGCCCTCCACGGCTGAGAACCAGAAGGTGTCGCTGAAAGTATAAGCCAAAGCGCCCACAATGCCGGCGGCGAAAACGCCCCACGTGCGCCAGTCCTTCACATCGGGATTCTTGGGGTCGGGCAACAGGTGCTTGCCCAACAGGGTGATGCCCCAGAAAAGGAAGAGGATAGTGAATCCGCTGCACACAGCCGACATCACATTAACGGCATGAGCCACATTCTCAGGCGAGGAGAACATGGAGAAAAGGCGTCCAATCAACTGGAAAGAGGGGGCTCCCGGGGGATGGCCCACTTGCAGTTTATTTGCGGTGGCAATGTACTCGCCACAGTCCCACCACGATGCGGTGGCTTCGGCAGTAAGGATGTAAACACTACAGGCCACGATGCAGACCACCCAGCCTATAATGTTGTTCATCAGTTGGTACTTTTTCATAAAGTTTTTAGTTAATTATAATGTAATACTAATTTTCACGTTAAACTATAGCCCCCTTGGCTCAATCACGATTGATGGGCATGGTCATGCAGCGGGCACCGCCACCGGCACGAGGCAGCTCAGAGGCCTTGAAGGTGACCACGAATTTCTTGTAGTCGTGCATATCTACCTTGCCGCTGCACACATCGTCGGCATCCAACACCTCGAATCCTGCCCGGTTAAGCGACTCTATGGTATTCACATTGCGCTCGTAACCAATGATTTTGCCGTCGTCGAGGGCAAAGAAATTGGCTCCGCTGTGCCACTGCTCGCGATCCTGATACCAGCTGTCCAGACCTCCGCACGACACGGGTTCCATGTCCATGCCACAGGCCTTCAGTCCTGCCAGCATGTTGGGATATTCCTTATAATTGAGTTTACCGTTGTCGCAGGTAATCAGCGTAGTGGCCTTCCCGGCAAAAACACCCGTCTTGTCAATCATCGGCTGATAGACCATC
>Ga0326513_10002347_pt1 | contig 14016 bp, 13 predicted proteins | sample 2_2465_0518_D_FD_203654 | JGI IMG/M metagenome (GOLD analysis project Ga0326513, IMG submission 203654) | Bovine rumen microbial communities from UC Davis, California, United States - 2_2465_0518 | ecosystem: Host-associated > Mammals > Digestive system > Stomach > Rumen | place: USA...
TCGGAAGCTCCTTGTTGGTCAAAGACGACCTGCCGGAACTCTTCGGACGAGGAACTGATGATGGAACTGATGACGGTCAACTTGAAATTGAATTTTAATTGTTAAATTTTTTAAGAGACACTAGTGATTTTACATAATTGTTATATATCTCTCTTCTAACACTAATTGACTCGTCAAATCTTTCAGAATAGCATTTCTGTATCTCATAAATACTATTGAGAAAATTTACCATTTTTTTTATATTTTTTGTATGAGATGTTGACTCTGGTAGAACTCGATAGACCCCAAATATTTCATCAAAAAAATATGTTTTGTAGAATTTTGATATCCATAGCCATACGGAATAGTCTATCATTTTCAACTCATCATTTTTATTCCATTTGGAATATTCTCTCAAATATTCATAATATGCGACACTTCTCACACACACCGTGAGTGTTATAATTTTATTTGCCTTCAATAATTCATTAAAAGATTTATAATTTCCACCTCGCAACTGCGAATTAAACGACCCCGACACTTCATCAAAAGCTTTTGCCAAACCATGAACCAATCCACAATCTTTATGCTCTTCCAAATAACGAATTTGTTTAGATAGTTTGAAAGAATCAATCCAGTAATCGTCTCCTTCGCACCAAGAAATATATTTGGCTCTTCCGATCCAATCTTTATAATAGCCTCTTTTGATTTGATGAAGCCCTTGACTGAAATGATTCTTTTCTAACAATATTATTAAAAAATATATATTTTCATCAGTTCCTAATTTCGCAAAAGCCTGCTCTCCATATAATCTATTTTCCCATAATGGATAATCGTTACTATATTCAAGATTTTTTTTTGCCCAACATTTCAAAACATCTTGTTCACCATCTGTCGAAGCATCATCTACAATTATAAATACAACTGGGAATGAAACCTTTTGCATCGCAAAACCCTGTAATGCAGTTTCTATGTACGCTGCTTGATTAAAGGTGAAACATTCTGTTGCCACCATATAGTCATAATCTCTTTCCATACATTGCTATTCTTCGGAATCAATTTAACCAATACAAAAAAGAATTATTCAATACTAATGACACTGAAATATTATTTTACATTAATACGAGAGTGTGCTGTATTCCAACAATAAATACATAATTCGTTGTGGCACTTCCGTCTATATTCAGCATCATACCATTCTTTGCACCCTTCACCTGATAGCCACCAGCCTTGCCGGAGACTTGCTTAAACAGGTCAAGGGACATACGGGCACCACTGGCACCCACGGGATGGCCGCAACCTAGCAGAACACCAGAGGGGTTGATGGGTTTGGCTCCATCAAAGGCTATCACGCCTTTCTCCACGGCCTCATACTCCTTCCCTGGCTCTGCAATGCCAAAAGCAGAGATAGAGGCATATTCGCTGGAGGTGAAGCAGTAGTGGGTTTTAAACACATCAATGACATCAATGGTCAAACAAGCTCTGGGATATGCATCCAAACAGGCTTGTCGTGTCCAAGGCAGTACGTATTCACTACCGGCGGTCACCATTGTCATACCTGATGAGCTTATACAAACCTTCCCCACTCTTACGCCCCAACTTCTTCTGGTCAATCAACTTCTGTACACATTCCGTCAGAATGAACTTATTGTGAACATAGTCGTTGGTGTTCTCGTAGATGTTATCAACAATGGACTTATGCACGCCCAGACCCACAAAGTCAGCTGTAGTGACATGCGGCATAGTACGTCCCGTGAACGGACCAAGAAGGGCGTCAATATAGTCAATACCACCATTGTCTTGATACCTTTCAGCATACTGCAAAGTCTCATTCATCACATAGAAACCAATACGGATTCCCAGGAATGCAGGCTGGTCTTTGCTCTCAGCAACTGTACGGTGGAGCACTGTGGTCAGATACTCCTTCAACTCACCATACAGAGCCATATCACTATAGTGTGAAGCCGTCAGTTCACAAAGCGTCAACTTATAAGGCGGGTTGAACATGTGACCCCCAAAGAACCGGCCCCTTACCTCCTCAGGATAGCACTCCGCATTCTTCGTGATAGAAAGGCCGGAACTGCCCGTGCAGGCAATAGCCCCCTTCCGCAAAGACTGTCTCTTGGTATGGAGGTCAATCGTCAGCTCCTTATTGTAACAAAAGCCATTCTGCCTTGAAACTCAGCATTAACCAGATTGCCCATTTATTTTTATTCGTCAAATCTATTTAGATCACGTTCTTTCTTCATATCCTTAAGCATCTCAATATATGGATACTTGGGTTCATAGCCCAGTTCAGTACGAGCCTCATCAATATTCATAATATATTGTGGTGCGTTCGGTTTCTCAGGAGAATATAGGATTCGTGATTGTTTCCCTTCACCAAACACCTCAATCATACCTTTGATTTGATCTATCAAAGATATACCGACTCCTGTTCCAATGTTATAGAAACCATAATCTCTGTCAACGAAACAGGCTTTATAAAACTCTTGGCAGAGGTCCTTCACATAAACCATGTCTTTTGCGCGGTAGGGGTCACCCCATACATGAATATCTTCGCCCTTCGTTGCCTGATCAATAAGAATTCTCCATGCTTTTTTGGTTTCTATACCATTTTCGTAATATGGTTTGGAATTCCACGAATAAATGGTGGGTAGACGGAAAAAGAAAGTCTTTAAAGAGAACAATCCGTGGTAACACTTAATCAGGTCAACAGCGCAATTCATGGAGGAAATGTAAACCGACTTCACATCGGTATAATCCTGTTCTGGATGCATACCGGCTCTGAGCACAGGATCAGTTTCGGCCTTCATAAGAATATCGCCAAATGTCTGGGCGAAAAGAAGCCTATCAACATGGTTCTCCTTGCAGAACTCTAGAACATTAAGCGTACCGCTAATGTTTGTGTCGACATAATGCTGAGGGTCAAATCCCAACATTCTTGCAGGCATGTGAGTTGCCAAATCAATTACAGCATAAATGTCCTTAGGAAGGCTTTCAAAGTCCTCTTTTTTACTAACATCCAAACGGTGGAACTCTGACCTTTTTTTAATAAAGCCAGTGCATTCACTGTTAATGTCAGCTGTAATTAAATCAATATCATATTCTTGACGTCTGTCATAGAAGTAGTCAACCATATAGCGGCCAATAGCACCATTGCCGCCCAGTATCAAAATTTTCTTCATGCTAATTCAACTATTAAAGATGATTATCCCAATTAACTTCCTTTATCTTTTCTTGGCGCTCAAGTGTGGGTTTTTGACGTTCACCAATCCTTTTGCATGGCGAACCCACATAAATTCCCCAAGGCTCAAGATCCTTATTTACCAAGGCGTTGGCACCAACAACAGCACCTTCGCCTATGGTCACACCTGGAAGAATTGTGCAATTTGCACCAATATAAGCATCATCCTTGATAGTTATATCACCGTAATCAGTACCCCTGCATTCTTCAGGGATATGTTCGATAGCATAATAACCATTCAATTTATAGGTTGAAGTAAGGACTTTGGTGCCTGGACCAAGAAAAACCCTATCTCCAATATAAGTGTTGGCTCCACCCTCAATTAGGCAATACCAGGTCAATGTGCTGTATTTACCTATCTTTAATGATTTACCAGCATCAATAAACACAAAGTCCATCAACTGACAGTTATTATCCAACTCGGCATTTTTTGCCCTAATCATCTTGCAAAGCGGATATAAGCGAACATCTTTTCCACAAAACTTAAGAGATTCCCTGATGTTCTCTCCCATAAATTGAACACCATCTAATTGATAATTACCTTCCATTTTAATAATTGTATTTATTGTTAAATAATTCAGTTAATTATTACTTTTAGCCAATCAGCCTGATTCTTGAGAGCATTATCCATTTCATTTCTGGTGTCGAAACGCAGGAACAAAGTGCCGATGGCATTGTTCGCACCCGAAAATGCCTCTACTTTTTCGCCTTTTTTAACTCTTATTTCTTTTTCTAATAATACACCTTGAAAACTATTGTCTATTGCAACATCCACAAATCTACCAGGCCTTTCTGCATGCAGTACAAAATTACAATAATGACCTTTATAATTTGGTTCTATAACTTTTGGCATTGGTTCTGCCATAGCTTTTGCCACTTCCGCTTCAATGATATTAACGTCAGTCGCATAGTTAAGAATTTCTGCCAGCCGATTTCCGCCCGCACGAGGCGAAACTTCCATCAGATATACCTTCCCGTCTTTACAGATACGCCACTCTATGTTGAACAGGCCTGTTCTGAAATGTAAAAGTGTTCCTAAATGTTGCAACTGTTTTCTAACTTCTATCTGAACATCTTCAGCTTTGTTTGTTGGCCAACATTCTGCAGATGGAGTAAAAGGATTAGTTGCCTCAGAATCGAAATATTGGTCATAAAAAGCATTGTATTTAAGTTTTCCATCGATGAAAAAACTCTCTGAGCCCGAGGAAAGACCTTCTTTTTCAAGATAATCCTCTATTATAAAATGACCATTATGAGATTCGTTCAATGCATGGCAAATAGCATCTTTAATTTTGGAGGGATTCTCCACCTTGGTCACGCCCTTGCTCCCTGCACTATCCACCGGCTTAACAATAACCGGCCATTTGAAATATCCTTCATCTTTGATTACATCATCTGGATTGGAATAACCTTTCGCGTGTGGAGCATTAAACCCGTTTTCAATTAAGTAACGACGAAATAATGCCTTGTCTTGAAGAATACAAGCTGTTTTATACGAGCAAGAAAATGGCAAATCCATCTTTTCTGCCACATAAGCAGCCGTAACCACACCAGGATCAACAGCATAACTTAAAATACCATCAATATTTAGTTTTCGTGCCAATGTTAAAACGGCCTCTTTATCTAGGATACTGACATTGTGATATTCATCACTGTATTGATGAGCGATATTATTGGGTAAATAATCAACAGTAATAACATGAATGCCATGTTTATGAGCAGCCTCAATTGCCGGTAACAAATAACGTATGCCCCCAAGGAGCATGAGTTTCTTTTGCATAGATGCTTACTTTACAACAAGTTCTAACACTCTATTGATATCTTCATCATTTAATTGATGATGCATTGGCAAACAGATTACCTCATTTGCTAAACGGGTTGCAACCGGAAGATTCTCTGGAGCCGCACTTGGCAAACCACGATAGGTACTGAAAGTGCTGATGAGCGGGTAGAAATACCTACGGCCCAGCACGCCGTCAGCCTTCATCCTAAAGTAAAGCTCGTCACGTGTCTGGCCATACTCTTCGGCATTGATGAAGATGGGGAAATAACTATAGTTGTGGCGCACACCGGGCATATCGTCGAAGAAACGGATACCAGAAACATTCCGAAGAGCATTGCGGTATTTCATGGCCACCTGATGGCGCTTCTCGATAGCCTCATCCACATGTTTCAAATTGAGTAATCCGTATGCGGCACGCACTTCGTCCATCTTGCTATTGATACCCGGTGCAACAACTTCTGTTTCCGTAGCAAAACCAAAGTTTTTCAAATAATCAATCCGCGTTTTTGTTGCCTCATCATGCATTACCAAAGCTCCGCCTTCAAGCGTGTTGTACACTTTCGTGGCATGGAAGCTCAACGTCGCCATATCACCTTTGGCGAGCACACTCTCACCGTTAACCTCAACGCCAAAAGCGTGCGCAGCATCATAAATCACCTTTAGACCATATTTGTCTGCAATAACCTGGATTGCATCCAAATTGACAGGTTTACCATAACAATGTACAGGCATTATAGCAGTTGTTTTAGGTGTTATAGCAGCTTCAATCTTATTTGGATCTATGCCGCAAGTTTCTTCTTCGATATCCACAAACACTGGTTGACATTCATTCCACCAGATGCTATGTGTTGTAGCCACAAAACTATAGGGGGTCGTTATCACCTCTCCCGTAATACGCAATGCTTGCAGAGCTGTCAACAATGGCAATGTACCATTAGTAAACAAACTGATGTAAGGCACTTTTAGATACTCACACAGAGCCTTTTCCAACTGTTTATGGAACTGTCCCATATTTGTAACCCACTTGCTAGCCCAAATTTCTTTGAGCATTTCATTAAACTCGTCGAGATTGGGCAGCAGCGGCGAGGTGACAGTAATTTGTTTATCCATATAAATAATTTCTAATTGTTCTTCTTTTTTGTCAGATACTGTTTAACCATAGATTTTACTTCAAGGTATTCTTCCATTTGAGTCTTTTCACAGAATACAAAGAAAACAGTAGAACCCACTACTATTTGAATGGGAAGAATTATCCAGTTTGAAATAGGTAGATATTTAAAGAAAAATACGCTTATAGCAATCAAGAAAGCCAATCCATATGATGGGACTATCTCTTTTAATTGAGTCCATGAAGAGTATCCAAACTTCTTTCCTGTGTAATAACTATTAAGAAAAAATGCGGTTATACCAGTTACAATTGTGCCAATAAGCATCCAGTAAATATCTACAAATATGCCTAAGCAAATAGGGCCAACAGCAATGACTTTCTTAATGATTTCCAGATAAAGGAAAATGTCTGTACGCCCCTGTATCTGCAACATATTTAAATTAATGGCATGCAATGGATAAAGAGACATACTAACACATATCAAAGGTAGGAATAATGCAGCCTGGTGCCACTTAGGACCTATCAGACAATATATAAGTGGCTCTGACACTGCACCTAAAGAAATCATAATAATGGCCGTTATAAACATTGTTGTTTTTAGTATTCTTCTATAGCCTTGTATCATTCTTTCTTTATCATCCTGCACCTCCGACAATACAGGATAACTTACCCGTTGAACAATACTGGTTAGGTTGCCTGAGAAAATGTTTGCATATTCTTTAGCTCGCGTATATTGACCCAACGTAGCCGGATTATAGAATTTACCGACAACAACCTGATATAACTGTGCCCATAGTCTATCGAGAAAACCACTTAGCATTATCTTCCAGCCAAAACTCCACATTTCCCGAAAACTACTAATGCTAAACTTAAACTTTGGCCACCAACGATTAAAGAACCATAAACAGACAGTAAATATTAATTGTCTTGATAATAGCTGAGCGACCAAACTCCATACACCGCAACCGCAAAAGGCCATTCCAATACCTATTAACCCACTAATGATGGAACTTGTGACGGCAGCTTTTGTCTTTGTCTTGAAATCTATTTTTTTTGACAGAATGGTATTTTGGACAATGCTGAGTGCTTGAATAATCAGTATTAACCCTGTTACCCTTACCAACTCAACTAACTGTGGCCTATCAAAGAACTTTGCTATAAATGGAGCCCCCCCCAAAGCAGCATATAGGTAAAAACACTCATACCAAGATTGACAATGAACATGGTATTATAGTCATCGTCATTGGCATCCTGTTTTCTTATTACAGCGTTACCAAATCCACAATCAACAAAACCTAATAAGATTGTAGTGAAGATTGTAACTATACCTATTAAGCCATACTCTTCAGGAGAAATCAAACGTGCCAAGACAAGGCCAACTATAAATGTCACGCCTTGACCCAAGAATGCCTCTAAAGCGCTCCAACCAACACCGGATACAGTTCTGTTCTTTAATGAAATATCAACCATTTAATGCTTTATTACGGAAGAAATCGGAATTCATTTCCTCCTTCATTTCATCTATTACCTTCAAAAGGTACTGACCATACTGGTTTTTTAGCATGGGTTTTGCGAGTTCGCACATCTTTTCCTCGCTGATCCAACCATTACGGTAGGCAATGCCTTCCAAACAGGCAATCTTCAAACCTTGGCGTTTTTCAATAACCTCAACGAAAGTGGAGGCCTCAGAAAGGCTATCGTGGGTGCCGGTGTCCAACCATGCGAAACCTCGGCCAAACACTTGAACTTTCAGTTCACCATCTTTCAAGAACTCTTGGTTTACTGTGGTGATTTCCAACTCACCACGAGAAGAAGGCTTGATAGTTTTGGCCACATTCACCACCTTGTTTGGATAGAAATACAACCCGACAACCGCATAGTTACTCTTGGGTTCTTTGGGTTTCTCTTCAATGCTAAGGCAATTCCCCTGTTTATCAAACTCTGCCACGCCATAACGCTCAGGATCGGAAACCCAATATCCAAAGACGGTGGCTTTCTTATTCTCCTCGGCATCCTTCACAGCATTACGAAGCAAAGCGGTAAATCCGCTACCGTAGAAGATATTATCTCCCAACACAAGGCAGGCACAGTCATCACCAATGAACTTCTCGCCAATAATAAAAGCTTGCGCCAAACCATCAGGGGATGGCTGTTCAGCATACTCAAAATGTACGCCGTAATCGGAGCCATCACCCAACAGTCGCTTGAAGCCCGGAAGGTCGTAAGGTGTAGAGATAATGAGTATCTCCCGTATCCCAGCCAACATCAAAGCCGAGATGGGATAATACACCATCGGTTTATCATAAATAGGTAGCAACTGTTTGCTGACACCTTTGGTAATGGGATAGAGGCGAGTTCCGGAACCTCCTGCTAATACTATACCTTTCATAAATTCATTGATTTTGTTTTGTTCTGGCAGGCAGTATCGAACGTTTTCGTTAAGCCATACAGCCAAAGTCAAATTCATTTGGACTTTGGTGTGGCGAGAAAATGTGGATAAAATTCAACTGCAAACTCTTGTTCCACCTGTGCTGCCAGAAATCCTTATTGTTTAAATATGCTCCTCTACCCCACGGAAATGGACATTCAGCTCGTGCAGGTGTTCCAGCAGGGTACCGAGGGGTGTGCCCTCGGTCATCTTGGCAAAGGCGTTGACATCCTTGGGGAAGCACTTGCCACCATAACCGAACTTACCATCAGGACCGGGGACGTAGGTGTGGGTGTCATTGATATAGCCGGACAGCAACACACCAGTATGTACCTTGCGCCAGTCAGCACCCATCTGTTCGCAGTACTCGCGGCAGGCGTTGAAGTAGGTCACCTTGTAGGCTCCAAAGACATTGTGCATATACTTGGTGAGTTCCGCCTCCAGCGGAGTCATCACAGTGAATTTCTTCCCCACGAAAATCTTGGTGAGAAGATCCTGTGCTCCGGTGAAGACCATAGTCTGTTTTTTGAAGTCCTCAATGAAGGTACGCTCGGTGAGGAACTCAGGCATATAGCACACCTGATGGCCGGTCTCCTTGGAGAGGCGTTCACTCGTGCCGGGAAGGATAGTGGTGCGCACGAACACGGGCACATCGGGTAGGTTGGTGATGAGTTCCTTCATTAGGGTGAGGTCCTGCGTGCCATCATCCTCGGTAGGTACGTGGATCTGCAGGAAGGCAATATCAATGTTACTCAAGTCATCGTTGTACCCCTTGGGAGGGTCGCTGATGAACAGTTTGCACTCCGGGTTATTATGTTCCAACCAGTCTTTCAGGGCTCCACCTACGAAGCCACATCCAATAATTCCAACGTTGATCATGTTTATACTTTTTTATTGTTTATTTGCTTATTGATTAATGGTATAAATCATTGCTCTTGTTCAGGATATTTTACTCATTTGCGGTCTAACAAGCAGGGCGGCGGCTGTGCGGAGTGCTGCAACGACCCGCCGTCAATCAAAAGCCAACAGCCTGCGCGTAAGGGGCTGTGGCTTGGGGCCGCAATAGAGGCCTGAAAGATTATGTCTGCGGTTCCTATTTCCTCTGCTCGGTCTTCCTACGCTCCAGGTCCGCTCTAACTCCGGTCTAACTCCGCTCGAAATCCGCTCCGCTCGATGACATGCCTCCTGCTCGTTGATGCTATTCGCTGCAATTAATTTGATTCAACGGAGCTCATCACCCCTTCGGGGGTCACGAAATCTCGTTGATCTTGTTAATTCTCCGCATGGCTGCGCTCGCGGGGGCCATGTCACACAGATAGCACTGATATCACAGATTCTTCTGCACTGCTACGCTTGCAGAAGGGCTGGCGCGGGTTCTTATTCGCCTTGCCCTGCGGGCAGAGATCTATAAATCTGGTAGATTATTTCCTTGCGGGATTTTTTTCTCTGGTGCGGGGTTGTTACCCCCCCTCAATCCTTTACTTTTTTTTGCCCTGATTGCTTTTTATTGTTTTTCATATAAACCCCAACAGGTAGGCAACAGGTAGGCAACAAGTAGGCAGGAGGTAGGTAAACAAATTATCAATTAAAGCAACTATTCTTCACCCGAGTGTATTATTCCGTGAAATCTGTGCTATCTGTGCTATCTGTGTGACCTACTGTTTCTGTGTGCGATTAGACCGCGCCAGCCCTCCGCGAGCGCAGCAAGCGAAAAATCTACAAGATTTCCAAGATTTCGCGATGCGCAAAGCGCGAGCAGGAGTATTGGACCGCCCCCCTGCGAGCGCAGCAATGCGGAAATCTGTGCTATCCGTGCTATCTGTGTGACCTATAGTTTCTGTGCGCCATCGAGCAAGAGAAGCACCGGACAAATGCGGACAACCGCGGACAAATGCGGACATTTGAGACACTTTTTTCCCATGTCCGCGGTTTTGGCCTTATATTATATGCACAAACTTATCCGATATGTCATGTTACCCTCGCTTGTTACCATTTGTCGCTATTCGTTACTATTTGTGAAAACACGTTTACTTTTTAGGGGGTAACACTATTCGGCCATATATTATTATCGAAACGTTTCAGTCAACCTCGAGGACGACAACACGTATAACAATTTATCAAATCATTAACCTTAAAATTTCAACATTATGGCAAAAACAAGCAAAAACATTCTCGGCGACCAGAGTGGTAAAATCGGTAAAGTGGTCGGACGCGTGGTCAACGGCGTACAGCTCTACTCGGCTTACAACAACCACAACAGCAACCCTCGCACTCCCAAACAACTGGCAGCTCGCGCTCGTTTCAAGGCCGTCATGCGTATCGCCAAGCCACTCAACGGTGTCATCAATATTGGACTGCGTCTTGCCGCGGCAGGCATCCCCATGACGTCGCCCTCGAATATCTTCACCCGCAGGAACAACCGACTCATGCAGTACGACACCGAGTCCGGTGTCGCGACGCCCGACTACGAGAACCTCATCCTCTCCGAAGGACGCACGCCCTACGTGGATTTCGGGACTGCCTCATTCGCAGAGGCCAAGACCGTCAAGGTGCCTGTCTCATCCTCTCTCGACAGTGAGTTTGGTGCTTTCGATGACGACACCATCTATCTCGCCGTCTATTGCCCCGACCGCGACGAGTGCGCCATCGGTACCGCCAAACGAACAGATTCCGAGGTCTCTGTATCGCTGCCTCCCAGCTGGGTAGGCAAAACGGTCTACGTATGGGGCTTTGTCAGGACATCTGTCGACGAAGACTTCCTCGTCGAGAGCATCGGAGTCAAACTGCACCCCAACGAGTGCTCCTCAACATCCTACATCGGAACCGGCACCATCGCCTGACCATTCTCTCTCATGTTCCAGGGCAGCACCCCTGCCCTGGAACTATCTTTTACCACTGTTATTCTACCCGCGAGCGCTGTGATGCAGAAGGATATCAACGTTAATGGCCGTTAATTAACCGTTAATAATTTATATGATAATTAGTAGTTTACAGAAAAATTAACGGCCAATTACATGGTAATTAACGTAAAAAAAAATCTGTGCTATCTGTGTGACCTACTGTTTCTGTGTGCGATTAGACCGCGTCAGCCCCTGCGAGCGCGGCGATGCAGAAGGATATCAACGTTAATGGCCGTTAATTAGCCATTAATTATTTGTATAGTAATTAGTTGTTGCCAGAAAATATTAACGAACAATTACACGATAATTAACGTAAAAAAAATCTGTGATATCTGTGTGACCTACCGGGCAGGAGAAACCTAGATTCAATCAGATTTCCAGGATTTGCCGAACTCGACAAATCGAGAAAAACAAGTGATAATTTCCAAGATTTCCAAGATCTCGCGAAGCGGGAAAAGCCACCCGCGTCAGCCCCTGCGAGCGCGGCGATGCAGAAGGATATCAACGTTAATGGCCGTTAATTAGCCATTAATTATTTGTATAGTAATTAGTTGTTGCCAGAAAATATTAACGAACAATTACACGATAATTAACGTTAAAAAGAATCTGTGATATCCGTGCTATCTGTGTGCCCCCACCGCGAAGCGTAAGACCAATCCATCGTGCGAAGCTACCGATACCTTATAAAAATCTACTAGATTAATTATGTCCCCGCACCCGGACAAACTCCCAAAGGAATTAATTTATAAGATTTACGAGATCTCGTGAGCGCAGCGAGCAGGAAAAACAAGACCGCGACAGCTGCACACTCATAACTCATAACTCTTAACGCATATCTGCCCCCGCACCCGGACAAACTCCCGAAGGAATAAATTTATAAGATTTACAAGATCTCTGCCCGTAGGGCAAGGCGAATAAGAAAAACCGCGCCAGCACAAGAGCCTCAATCTCTTTTAAATATATCCCTTGTATAAACCTTTGACTTCACATCATCGAGGCAGGAGTCATAGCGGTTGGCGACGATGGCCTGGCTTCTCTTTTTGAACTCCTCCAGGTCGTTGACGACGAGGCTGCCGAAGAAAGTGGTGCCGTCGTCCAGCGTGGGTTCGTAGATGATGACTTGCGCACCTTTGGCTTTGATCCTCTTCATGACACCCTGAATGGCGCTCTGGCGGAAGTTGTCGCTGTTGCTCTTCATCGTCAACCTGTACACGCCTATCGTCGGTACCGGTAATGCGTTATTGTGTGAATGCGTTAATGCGTGAGTGGCTGGCGCGTACTCGTTGTTTTCGGTGTAGGCGTAGTAGCCGGCCATCTTGAGGACCTGGTCGGCGATGAAGTCCTTTCTCGTCCTGTTGCTCTCGACGATGGCGGTCATCATGTTCTGCGGCACGTCTTCGTAGTTGGCCAAGAGCTGCTTGGTGTCCTTGGGGAGGCAGTAGCCGCCATAGCCGAAGCTTGGGTTGTTGTAATGCGTGCCGATTCTCGGGTCCAGTCCTATGCCGTCGATGATAGCCTGGGTGTCCAAGCCTTTCATCTCGGCATAAGTGTCAAGTTCGTTGAAGTAGCTGACACGCAGGGCAAGGTAGGTATTGGCGAAGAGTTTCACGGCCTCGGCCTCTTTCATCCCGATGAAAAGAACAGGGATGTTCTTTTTCAGTGTTGAGTGTTGAGTGTTGAGTGTTGAGTTATCTGATGCTGCATCCTTGGATCTGCCGATGGCGCCTTCGACGAGGAGGTCGGCGAACTGGTGGGCCTTCTCGGTGAGCCAGTCGATATCCGTCAGGGCTTTGATGGCTTGGTTCTCTTCCTCGTACTCCTTGCCTTTCATCATGTTGGGGACTCCTACAATAATTCTGGAGGGGTAGAGGTTATCGTAGAGGGCTTTGCTTTCTCTTAGAAACTCCGGTGAAAACAAAAGATTAAAATGTGGGAATGCGTGATTGCGTGATTGCGTTAGTTTCTGGCTGCAGTTTACCCCTCCGTCCGCACTCTGTGCGGCCACCTCCCCTAGTTTAGGGGAGGAGCCTGTGCCCAGGAGTCCGAATTTCTTGGCGTACTTCACATACAGTCCGCGGGTATAGCCCACAGGGATGGTGCTCTTGATGACCATAACGGCGTCGGGATTCACCTTGAGGACAGCATCAATCACAGACTCGACAGCGGAGGTGTCGAAGAAGTTCTTCTGGCTGTCGTAGTTGGTGGGAGCAGCGATGACGACGAAGTCGGCGTCGCGGTAGCCGGACTCCTGGTCCAACGTGGCCTTCAAAGAGAGGGGCTTGTTTGCCAGGTAGTCCTCGATATAGTCGTCCTGAATGGGCGACTTCTTGTTGTTGACTAAATCGACACGTTCTTTGACGACGTCGACAGCGGTGACGTCGTTATGCTGCGCCAACAAGGTGGCGATGCTGAGACCGACATAGCCGGTACCTGCTACGGAGATTTTCATAAAAATTTAATGCTTTAAATTTTTAACGCTAACGTTAACCTTAACGCTAACCTTTATTCAACGATAACGATATTTAACGCTAACGTTAACCTTAACTTATTTCAATGCTAACGTTAAACTTG